>ERZ781271.118-NODE-118-length-17309-cov-237.896778_pt1 | contig 17309 bp, 13 predicted proteins | sample MGYA00375849_ERZ781271 | MGnify/ENA primary metagenome ERZ781271 (study PRJEB29790, sample SAMN06051245) | human gut metagenome | host: Homo sapiens | place: USA: Cincinnati, Ohio | collected 2013-06-10 | study: EMG produced TPA metagenomics assembly of the Gut... | reverse complement strand
GCTTTCAAATACCGCCCCGAAGATGGTTGGACTGATTTGCGACCAGTCAAAATCCGCGCTGGCGTGTTCAAGCAAGAGCGCCCGTAATTCGTCAGTGAACTGCGGAATCTCAACGTCTTCGTCAGCAAACATGCCGCCATTAACATACGGAAATTCGGCTAATTTTTCATCAAGATAAGGGTCACGCATGCCGATTGGTGTATCGAGCACCCTAAACAGGTCAATCACCGCGTTACGCAAAAAACGCGTATCGAAGTCGGCCAAATAATCATGGAACATCCCGTGCCGACCAAAGATACCAGCATCTTCGGCATACAAACAGAACACCAGTCGTACCGATAGCTGGTTGATTGCGCGTTGAGTGTCATCAGAGTTTGGATCACGGTATTGCTTGAGCAACTCATCATAGATTTGTCCGACTAGTTCGCCCGCCTGCATGGACACCTGCATTTCCTTTTCGAGATGCGGGTTCGCTTGGTCAACCAAGAAGTCTAAGCGGTAGCATTCTTCTGGTAAGTCGGTCAGTGCGATGACGGCAGGATCACCACCAGGACGTTCCATATCATAGACATAGAACTCGGTGAAATTGCAGGTGATGATCCAGCGTGGACGCTGTGAGTACGGCAGATTCATTGCATAACGTTGCGCCTGTTGGAACGGGGTCAAGAAGGTGCCGTCGGACTGCTTGATGCCTTTGCGCAGGTCTTTGGTGCGGCCTTTTTGCTCAATCATCACGTTCGTTGTGGTGATATAGCCATCGATGAAACTAGTGTGGTCAAGGTGGACTTGATCCTCGAAGCTGATATACTCTCCCGGCTGGTTGATATCGTAAACATTCTCCAACAAGTCCAGCCAGAACGTCTGACTATCCTGCCGCTCGTTACCACGCTCTTGCCACCGCTCAACAAACGCACTGGCGGCTTTCCGTTGTTCATCTGGTCTTAACATAGCGTTACTCCTCGTTCATTAAGTTAGCGCGCAACTCGGCTTCAATCTTCCGCATACTTTCTGTAGAGTAATTGTCATTGAGCCATTCAGCAACTCGACGCAAATCATCAATGCGTGGCGTATACAGATCAATGATGCGCTGAATTGTTGCCCGCTCGTCTGCATCGTCACCTGTGTCGTGAGCCTTATCAGCTTGTGCAAATAGCTGTTGGATCTCGGTCATGTGCTTGGTTAGTGTCGCAAAAGAATCTGCTTGCTGGTCAATGACCTGCGCATTCACGGCTTCAAGTTTAGTGGCATCTAGCATGAGGTCGTTAGGCGTTACCCCAAAAATCGTGCAGATATTCATCAGGCTATCTGTGGACGGACTAAACACCCCGCGCTCGATTTTGGAGACAGTTTGCTCAATCGTCTCAAGTTTTTCGGCAAATTGCTTTTGAGTGTAGCCATTAGCTTTGCGCAGTCGGCGGATATTTTGGCCGATAATCTGTCCCGTGGTGAGCTTTAGCTGAACACCTGTGATGGGTTGACGCTTCTTTTTCGTGGTCTTTCTGTCTGAATCGATTGCCATGTTGGCACCTCTTTCGTTGTGGTACGTGGGGTTTGCCGATAATGTAACTCTTTATGGAATATTTAAGCATATTTAATGTTTGATGTAAAGCTAATAAATGTTTACAACTAACAGCGAGGATGGTACACTAGCCTTAAATCCTAAGTGTTTGTTTTGCGCTTATAGATGTTAGTTCTTTGAAAATAGAATAGCACCATCAAGATAAGACCACAACACAATTAGGAGGTGAGAGGATGGCCTTACCGGCACAGTCACCGCTGTTCGTCAGTCGCCAAGACTTAGTAGAGCAAGGGTTCAGTGATTACGAGGCGGCACAGTTACTGCGAATGGCTAAGGCCAATCTCGTTGAACAAGGACTGAACTATTATGCAATTCGGGGCAGGCGTCGCGTCCCTGCCTATGCAATCGAAGCGATTCTTGGATGTCCATTATTTGAAGCACAGAGAGACACGCTCCTAAGTCAAACAAAGGAGCGTCATAAAAATGACTAAAGAAAGCGATCTGATTAAGAAAGCACCAGACGGCACATATGGTTTTCGTACCAGTCTTGGCTTTGACAAACGGACGGGCAAACGCCGTCAAAAGCGCTGTTCTGGTTTCAAAACCAAAACACTCGCAAAGGAAGCCTACCGGAAACTGGTTGCCCAAATTGAGGACGAGCAGTTCAATTCACCGTTCACGTTCAAAGAGTTCTGTGACAAGTACTTCTTCCCGTGGTACAAATTCACGGTACAAGAACAGACCTATGAACATCGTAAAGGCATGGTAGAGCGTTCGTTCAATCAGTTTGATTCGATGAAGCTTGGTAAGATTACAGCCTTTGATGTTCAGAAATGGCAACTTGGCTATCTTGAAGACCACGCCAACGGAACAACGCGGGTTGCGCACACCATGTTGGGTAAAATATTCGAGCGCGCCATCTTAATGAGCTTGATGAAGGAGAACCCGGCCAAGATTGTTGGCAACGTCAAGCGTAGCCAAGATGAAGTCGAATTCTGGACTAAGGACCAATTCCAAAGGGTGATTGAGCAAACCAGCAAGGATACCTACACGCACCGATTTAATTTCATCATTCTATGGTTCTTGTTTATGACCGGCATGCGTTCCGGTGAAGCTAAAGCACTAACTTGGAAAGACGTTGATCTAAAGGCCGGCACAATCGACATCAACAAGTCGTTGCTCTATAGGTCTGTCAACAACTACAAGCTCGGCAAGACCAAGAACCGGCAAAGTATGCGGGTTATTAGCATTGACCAGTAAACTATTGACTACTTGGAGGAGTGGTACGAAGATCAACGATTGATGACCCGCTCGGAGTTTGTGCTATCACAGGACGGTGCGCCATTAAACAGTACCTACATCAATGATATTGTTCATGACTACGGTGAGTTGGCTAACGTGCCAACTGTGACTGCCCATGCATTGCGGCACTCGCACGCTTCGCTGCTAATTAGCCTTGGTGAGAACCCTCTAGTGATTCGAGATCGTCTCGGTCACAAAGATGTACGAACGACTTTAGAGATTTACGGCCACCTTTACCCCAAGAGCGACATTGAGGCTTCTAAGCGACTGGAAGGACTGGTCACGGTGCCGTCGGAATGAAAATCTTTCAGAGTGTGCCGAGTTTGTGCCAGAGCAAAACAAAAAGCCGACAAATCAACGTTTGTCAGCTTAAAATTGTTTCACATGAAAATAAAGACCGCCTAGCGTTTAAAAACGCCGGTCGGTCTTTTATTTCTATGCTGCAGTACTGATAACGTGCTCACCAATCACAGGCCTAGTGGCTAAGTCTGACCACAGAACACCGCGTGCCGTGCTAACCTGTGGCCTATCCTTAGCCCACGGCCTGTTTGATAGATTGAGTCGCACTTCCGATAACGTGCTCACCAACCACAGGGCTAGTGGCTAAGTACGGGTGAAGAACGATGCGTGCCGCATCAACCTTCCCCCGATCTTACATACGGCCCGTCGAGGAGGTTGGTTCGCACTCACTTCTACTTCGTCATCTTCAAGCGAATCGTGAAGTAGAGGGTCTGGTTCTTGTAGCGGGCGCTAATCTTGCCCTTAAAGGCGTGAACCAGGGTTTGGGCCATCGACAGGCCAATCCCGTAGCCCCTCTTCTTAGAATTGTGGGAGGTGTCATCGCGGTAGAAACGGTTGAAGAACTTGGTGTAATTAATCGCTTTGCCCTCCGCATAGGTGTTGCCGACCTCTAGGGTAACGGCACGGGTGGTTTTGTTTTCCCGTAGTAAGACCGAAACCTTCCCCCCGTCGTCGCAGTACTTATTGGCGTTATCGAGCAAGATGTTACACAGCTCGTAGAAGTAGTTTTCGTCGGCGCGGACCTTAACGCCTGGGGCGATGTTGGTGGAAAAGCCCTTCCCTTCGTGGGTGATCATCGCCTCGAAGCTGTCGGCGGCCCGTTGAACGGCGGCCGAGGCGTCGATGGTGGCAATCGTCATTTCCGGTTGCTCATCGAAGCGGGCTAAGGAGATCAGGTTGTTGATTAACCGGGTCAACCGGGCCACCTGTTGCTTATTGCTGGTCGTCCACTCGGTTTCACCGCTGATCATTTCGGATAACTCGGTGTTGGTTTCGATGATCGCCAGCGGGGTCTTTAATTCGTGGCCGGCGTTGGTGATGAATTCCTTTTGCCGTTTTTCGGCCTCAATGATCGGCTGGATCGCCCGGTTGGAAAAGGCGATCAAAACCAGGGTGAAGAGGAGCAGGCTGACAATTCCCATGGCGGCGGCGATCTTCATCAACTCATTGGCTGACGCCATGATGACCGATTCATCCAAGAAGATGATCGAAACCTTACCGTTAGACTTTTTGGTTAGCTTGTAGGCGTAGGTGGTACCGCCGTAATCGGTATGGCCACGGGCTTTCTTTTGCTTGTAAGCCCAGTGCGCCATGTCGGTAATCGCGTCTTGGTCGACCGTGGCGATGTGGCCGCTATCGATCTTAGTGATGTTACCGGATTTGTCAAAGAAAACCGAAAAGTAGCGGTACTGAAAGAGGCTTTCCTTACTGGTGTTGGGACCAAAGCGTTTTTGGACGGTGACCTGGGTGACGCTATCCTTATCGATTTGGCCGTCGTGGCTAGCGAGGACATTTAAAACGTTGGTGACTTGTTGGGAAGCCTTGTAATAAGAGACCCCCAGCATGCCCCCCATGATGGTTAAGAGGACCACGAAGAGGGCGCAAGTAGAAATGGCGATGAAGCGGCGCCGGAATTTTTGAATCATCGTCGCCACCCCCTAAGCTAGCTGGCTAAGGGTAAAGGGACCGCCCTTTTCACCGACGATCGTCACGTGGGCGTTGACGGCCTGGAGTTTTTGACGCAGGTAGGAGATGTAGATCCAAAGGTCGGTTTCGTCGGCCTCGTCGTCTTTATCCCACCCCTGGTCAAGTAGGATTGAACTTTCAATGGCTTTGCCCGGGTTTTTCATCAGGTAGGCCAAGAGCTTGGTTTCTTTGCCTGATAGGGAAATCGAGTTGTGGCTTTCCAAGCGTTGTTCGTCGTTATCCAAGGTGATGTCGGCGAAGTTTAAGACGTCTTCTTGATAATCCTCGCTGCGCCGTTCCAGGGATCGTAAGCGGGCTAGGAGTTCCTTTAAGGAGAAGGGTTTGGTCAGATAGTCATCGGCCCCGGCGTCTAGGCCAGTCACCTTATCGTCAATTTCGGCCATCGCCGTTAACATGATCACGTAGGTTTTGTTACCGGTTTGGCGAAGCTGCTTTAGGGCCTCGATCCCGTTTAACTTGGGCATCATGATGTCTAAGATGATCACGTCGTAGGCCCGTTGCCCGGCTAAGTCGACGGCTTCTTGACCGTTATAAGCCGGGTCGACGTGGTAGCCGGTCGCCTGCATGGCCGTCACTAGGGCGCGCGATAGCTGCTTTTCGTCTTCCGCAAGCAGGATGTTCATGGGCGGTTCCTCCTTAATTACTTTCGTTGATCAGCTGGCGGATCGTTTGCATTTGCACGTCACAAGAGGCCAGCTGGTCGGCACAACGGTGGAGTTCTTTTTCAATCCGTTCCGGGTCGTTGACGTGGTGTTTATATTTCATTTCGTGTTCTAATGACGCCCACGAATCCATTGCAATCGTGCGCAACTGGATTTCGACGAAGTAGTGGCTCGGGGCGTGGCCCGTGTAGTCAGGGAGGTCGGTGGGCACGTCTAAAATTAAGTGGTAGGACCGGTAACCGTTAGGCTTGGCGTTTTCGATGTAGTCTTTTTCTTCGACGACCGTGCACCAGTCGGCGGCCTTGATCCGGTCAATTGAACGGTAAACGTCGTCGATAAAGTTACAGACGACCCGAATCCCAATCGCGTCTTTACACTTCGTCAGGGCCGATTCCGGCGTGACCGGGTAGCCCTTGCGGCGGCATTTTTCTTCCATACTAGCCTGGGCCTTGACCCGCCCGATCAGGTGCTCGTACAGCTTGGGACGGTCGGCGGCGACCTCCTTGTTGGAGAGGTCGCGCACCCGGTCCATCACAAAATCGAGCAGCTGGGGCAGGTAAGGGGTGGCCGTCCCGTAAATATCCATTATTGATCATTCCTTTAGTAAATTAACTCTCATTATAGCAAGCTTTTAGAAAGGATTCAGGTATCAACTAATTGTAGCGATTTAACCGGGGAGGGGCGAGAAATCCCCCCAACTTTATCCAAAAAGTTATCCTTCCTTAAAGAAAGGATAAAAGGGAAGAAGTGCGACCTAACCTCCTTGGCAGGCCGTATGGCTAGGGAGCACTTCGTTAATTTGCCAAAGAATCCGCGAAACTGGCCCTTCACCATTGACCCACCCGGGTGAAACCCGTACAATGGTTAGGACGTTTGAAGATAATATAAAGGAGTGGAAAATTTGGCAAACATTAATCTTGACGCCTTCGACAAGATCATAGTGCTTGACTTCGGGAGTCAATACAACCAATTGATCACCCGCCGGATTCGTGATTTTGGGATTTATTCCGAACTTTTATCCCACAAGATCACGGCCGAAGAAATCAAGCAGATCAACCCTAAGGGGATCATTTTCTCCGGGGGGCCGAACAGTGTGTACGACGAAGGGGCCTTCACGGTGGACCCGGCAATCTACAAGCTCGGGATTCCGATTTTGGGGATCTGCTACGGGATGCAGTTGATGGCTCACGACCTTGGCGGGAAGGTGGAAGCCGCCGATGATTCCGAATACGGACGTGCCGACATTGAAGTGACTAAAGACGACGCCGTAATGTTTGCGGGCTTACCAAAGAAGGAATACGTTTGGATGAGCCATGGGGACCGGGTCACCGCCGTACCAGCCGGCTTTGACGTGGTCGCCACCAGCAAGAACTGCCCGATTTCAGCGATGGCTAACAACGCCGAAAAGCTGTACGGTCTCCAATTCCACACCGAAGTGCGTAACACCGAATACGGGCTGGACATCTTAAAGAAGTTCGCCTTTGACGTGTGTGGCGCCAAGGCCAACTGGTCAATGGACGACTTCATCGACATGCAAGTCGACGAGATTCGCCAAACCGTTGGTGACAAGAAGGTCATCCTGGGCCTTTCCGGTGGGGTGGATTCTTCCGTAACCGCCGTTTTGATCCACAAGGCGATCGGCGACCAACTGACTTGTATCTTCGTTGACCACGGTCTGTTGCGTAAGAACGAAGCCGACTCCGTGATGAAGGCCTTAAGCGCCGACCTCGGGGTTAACATTATCAAGGTTGACGCCGCCGACCGCTTCTTGGGCAAGCTTAAGGGGATCAGCGACCCTGAACAAAAGCGCAAGACGATCGGTAAGGAATTCGTGGCCGTCTTTGACGAAGAAGCCAAGAAGATGAAGGACGCCGACTTCTTAGCCCAGGGGACCTTGTACACCGACGTGATCGAATCCGGGACCGACACCGCCCAGACGATCAAGTCGCACCACAACGTTGGGGGGCTGCCGGAAAAGATGGGCTTCAAGCTGATCGAACCACTCCGCTCCCTGTTCAAGGATGAAACCCGTCAACTGGGTGAAAAGCTGGGGATTCCGCACGACCTGGTCTGGCGCCAACCATTCCCGGGTCCGGGCCTGGGAATCCGGGTGCTTGGTGAAGTCACTCCCGAAAAACTAGAAATCGTCCGGGAAAGTGACGCTATCTTACGCGAAGAAATCAAGAAGGCTGGCCTGCAAGAAAGCATCTGGCAATACTTCACCGTCCTGCCGGGCATCCGCTCCGTTGGGGTGATGGGTGACGGCAGGACCTACGACGAAGCGGTCGGCATTCGGGCCGTTACTTCAATCGACGGGATGACCGCCGACTTCGCCCAAATTCCGTGGGATGTCTTGCAAAAGATCTCGGTGCGGATTGTCAATGAGGTGGATCACGTTAACCGGATCCTCTACGATGTGACCTCCAAGCCGCCTTCCACGATTGAATGGGAATAAAAGGTACATGTTAATTGAGCCCGGAATGTTGATTTAACGGCATTTTCGGAAGATACAAAGGATACGATTGGCGGGAAAATTGTTACGTTCCCCGCCAAAATCCCCGCCAAGTTTGGGCCGAATGAGGGCTGAGCTGGCGGGGATTTTTAGGTTAGTTCGTTAGTCTGTGCTTATGTTCCTTACCCTTGTTAGAGCCACTAATATCAGTGATATAGGAGCGGTGCTTGCTAACAACTCGGTTTCGTACTATGCTGCTAATAATGCGAAATCATGTATCTAATCATTCATTTTTTCTTAAGGAGTTCACCATGTCTGACCAAACTGAACATATGCTTCCTGACATAATTTCCAAGGCCCTAGTGCTACCAGTCGTTCGCGTTGATCGGCACACATTCTTAACCAAATTATTTCCGCGTGCCACAGAAGTTGAATTGATGTCGATTCTCAAAGATGGCCCGCAAGCCGTCTACACATTGGAACAGCTGACTAAGGTTGCCCGTCGCGTCGTCATGCACGATACCGAGAAAACCTCGGCAATCTCATTTGCCGCGGGATTGCCCTCAAATATCGCCATCGCTGCTGGAACCGGTACAGCTGACCTTGTACAATACTATGGTTTTGCCTTACGTATGGCCCAAAAAGTTGCTTATATTTACGGTCAAGAAAATCTCTTCACCGAAGAGGGAACATTGTCTGAAGACGGCGAGCGGGATGTCATGATCTATCTCGGCGTAATGCTGGGCGTTGCTTCAGCAAATTCCGCATTGATGTTTATCTCTAAGGGACTGAGTAATACACTAAGCAAGAAGTTCATGGCAACCGCGGTCACTCGCACAACATGGTATCCGCTATTGAAGAAGATTGCCGGATACATTGGTGTCTCCGTAACCAAAAAATCAACCTCTGCTGTGATTTCAAAGTCACTCCCTGTTATCGGTGGCTTTGTTTCGGGTGGTCTGACCTTGATTACTTTTCGACCGATGGGGAACCGATTGATTAAAACTTTTGAAACCACACTCACAGCAACGCCTGACCAAATCAAGCAGGCACAAAACGTTATCCTCGAGGATATCAAAAAATCTTCAAACGAATAGGTGCGAGTTAGTAAAGTGAATTCGATTATAGTAATCCAGCTCGTTTGTATATTAAATTGGAATGTTAAATTTCCTGTGAGGATTCCCGGCAAGGTGGCCCATTTGGTCGAGTTGGCGGGGATTTTTGTAGTCGTTCGAGAAAACGCTATACATTGTTTAATACCTTCTTGTAGCTTGCCATATTCTATTAGATAATTAGATTAAGAACACCATGTAGGGGGAGCAAAATGGCAATCACCGAGTACGAAGATCAGATTCAAGAAATCGTAAGCAAACCGGACCATTCCGAGTTTATTTATGATTTTCTGGGCGTTTATGACATTCCTAGAGCAACCGTTACCAAGCTACGCAAAGGAATGAACAACCTAGCGAAAGAGGCGGGAGCGGTCTATCTGAAAAACAAGTTGTACTTCAGAGAAGGTACTGGCGATTTAATGCAAGACTATGCCGACTTGCAAGAACGGGTTGACGAACTTGGTTCCAAGCCGCGTTATCTTCTGGTTACGGACTACCAGCACTTGTTAGCTAAGGATACAAAGACTAGCGAGACGCTCGATATCGAATTCGCAAAGTTGCCACAGTATTTTGACTTCTTTCTTGCATGGAACGGCATTGAAAAGGCTGATTTCGATAAGGAAAATCCTGCCGACGTCCGGGCGGCTGAACGGTTTGCAAAGCTATACGATGTCGTGGTTAAAGATAACCCGGATGCAACACGCAAAGGATTGAACCTGTTTCTGATTCGTATTCTGTTCTGCCTGTTTGCTGAAGATACCAATATCTTTGAACATGACTTGTTCACGAATCGTGTTAAACAGATGACTGCTGATGACGGTAGTAATTTTGACCAATTCATCGGTAGTCTCTTTGGGGTACTTGATTTTGAGAAGGCGCAGCGGCCGGTCGATACTCCTAGTTGGTTGAATGACTTCCCGTATGTTGACGGCGATTTATTCAAAGATCGGCATGAGTCCTTACACTTTAGCGCCAAGTCTCGAAAGCTCATTATTGAAGCTGGGGAGCTGCTTAAGTGGGATCAGATCAACCCAGATATCCTTGGCTCGATGATTCAGGCGGTTGCCAGTGAAGACAGTCGTAGTCATCTTGGGATGCACTACACTTCTGTGCCAAATATTATGAAGGTTATCAAGCCGTTGTTTCTGGACGGATTACGTGAAGACTTTGAAGCCGCCAAGGGTAACGAAAATAAGTTACAGCAGCTGTATGATCGGATTGGTAAGATCAAGTTCATGGACCCGGCGTGTGGTTCTGGAAACTTTTTGATCATCACGTACAAAGAATTGCGGCAGCTTGAAATTGATATTATCAAAGAACTGAACCGCATTCCGAATGTTCAAGTTTACTACCTTCCTTCAGTAACACTTGATCAATTTTATGGCATTGAAATAGACGACTTTGCATGTGACGTGACGCGTTTGTCGTTATGGATTGCTGAACACCAGATGAATGTGAAGCTCCATGAACAGGTAAGTGATGCCGTGCGTCCAACGCTACCGTTACAGCATGCAGGTGCAATCGTTAATGCTAATGCGTTACGAATTGAATGGAGTGATGTTTTACAGATAGGTAAAATGGATGAGGCGTATATCATGGGCAACCCACCGTATCTTGGTTCATCACTTCAAGATGATGGTCAGAAGCACGACATGGAATACGTCTTCGGGAATACAAACTCCGGATATAAGAAATTAGATTATATTGCAGCCTTTTTTGAAAAGGGTGCTAGTTTTATTGCGCGAACGCAAGGGCAGATTGGCTTTGTGTCAACTAACTCTGTCTGTGAGGGTGAGCAAGTAGCACTGTTATGGGAATCGTTGTTGAAAAAAGTAGAGATTAGTTTTGCGCACACTTCCTTCAAGTGGCAAAATAACGCGAAATCTAATGCCGGTGTAATCGTTATTGTTGTTGGATTAGCACCAATAGGTTCTACAAAGAATAAGTATATATATCATCAATCAGCAGTTGAAAAAGCTTCTAATTATTTCAGCTTACTTAACTGAGGGATCAAACATAATAGTTGAAAAGGCTTCGGTCCCCATTAACGGATTGCCACCGATGTATCGTGGCAATATGCCAACTGATGGTGGTGGACTGGTACTTTCTGAAGGCGAAAGAAATGCGGCACTTAAAGACAGGCCCTTCCTTAAGCCGTATATTAAACGTTTTTTAGGGGCAAGTGATTTTTTAAAAAATCAGAATCGTTACGTACTGTGGTTGGATGAAAAGGCATATGAAGGTTTAAAAAATGACGATTTTGTTAAGAGCAGATTGAATGTTGTTAGAAAATCTAGACTGTTAAGCAAGAAAAAAAGTACCGTTAAGTTAGCTGAAACTCCGTGGAAGTTTGAGTTTATATCACAGCCGAAAAATTATGCTGGCCAAACAATTGTCATACCACGTCACTCTTCAGGAACAAGATCTTATATACCAATGACGTTAGTAGATTCGGATACAATTATCGCGGACTCTAACGTTGCTATTTATTCGGGTGACGTTTGGGTTTTGGGATTACTGCAGTCGAAAATGCATATGCTTTGGAATGCCTTTGTTGGTGGAAAACTGAAGAATGACTTCCGATATTCTTCTGTTCTTGTATATAACACGTTTCCTTTACCAGAATTGTCGGAATGTCGGAAAAGAGAAATTGAAGAAACCGTTTTTAAAATAATTGACATTCGAGAAGAAGAAGGCGGGTCGTTATCTGAATTATATGGTTCTCCTAATGCACTTGTAAAGCCTGTACCAATGAATACTAGGCTGGAACGTATTCACAATGAATTGGATGAAATAGTAGAGAGGGCTTATCGGGCTAGTGGTTTCTCAACTGACTCACAGAGAATTGGTTTCTTATTATCAATGTATGAGGAGAAGGTGCAGAAACTTGGACAATAAAAATGTAGTGGATGTTAGTTATCATCGAACAGGGAAAAGCACAAATACAGACGAGCTGGGCATGCGTGAGATGCAGGCACGTGTCTATCAACATCGCAGTTCACAGTACATTTTGGTCAAGGCACCACCTGCTTCTGGTAAGTCACGGGCTTTGATGTTTGTTGCGCTTGATAAGCTGGCTAATCAAGGTGTTCGAAAGGTTATCGTTGCCGTTCCTGAACGCTCGATTGGGAAGTCTTTCCAACACACCGAGTTAGCGAAGTTTGGCTTCTATGAAGATTGGTCAGTAAACTCGCAATATGATCTTACTCTAAATGGCGGAGATGCTGGCAAAGTTCAGAAATTCATTGATTTCATGAACGACGATACGGCTACCATTCTAATTTGTACGCACGCCACGCTGCGCTTTGCGTATGAGAAAGTCGATGATGATCACAAGTTCGACAACGTAATGTTAGCGATTGATGAATTTCACCACGTTTCTTCTGAAGACAGCTCTGTCCTTGGCGGTGCGCTGAAGAACATTATGCACAACTCAACGGCGCATATTCTTGCGATGACGGGGTCTTATTTCCGTGGCGATTCATCGCCAATCCTAACGCCAGAAGATGAGCAACAGTTTGACAAGGTCAATTATACCTATTACGAACAATTGGATGGCTACAAATACTTGAAGTCATTTGGCATTGATTACAAATTTTATCAAGGCTCATATCTTACGGCTTTGGACAAGGCGGTAGATGTGTCTAAGAAGACCATCATTCATATTCCTAGTGTTAATTCTAGTGAATCAACCAAGGACAAATATAATGAGGTTGATGCTATATTTGATACCATTGGCACGATCGAATCGCAGGATGATGAGACAGGTATCTACACGCTTAAGGGCCATGTGGATGGGCGTTTATTGAAGGTTGCTGACCTAGTCAATGAAGATGGCCGCGACAAGGTTCAAGAATACTTACGTAAGATGAAGCGGGCTGATCAGTTGGATATCCTGATTGCGTTAGGGATGGCCAAAGAAGGCTTTGACTGGCCGTGGGCTGAACAGGCGTTGACTATTGGCTATCGACGTTCGCTAACGGAGATTGTGCAGATCATTGGCCGAGTTACGCGTGATAGCTCCAATAAGACGCATGCCCAGTTTACGAATATGATTGAACAGCCGGATGCCAAAGACGGTGACGTTCAATATGCGGTCAACTCAATTCTTAAGGCGATTACTGCCTCACTATTGATGGAACAAGTACTGGCTCCGGAGATTTACCTGAAAGCACGCAAGCATAAGACAGACAAGTCTTCAGGTAATGGTGGTGACATCTTTGTCCGAGGATTGAAAGACCCGTCGACTAAGGCGGTTCGGAGCATCATTGAGAATGACATGCCTGACCTGAAGGCGGCTATCCTGCAAGATAACGCGGTGAAGAATGGTATTGCGGCTAATGTAGACGCTGAGACGATGAACAAGGTACTGATTCCTAAAGTCATTATGACCCGCTACCCAGGGCTAAATAATGAGGAAGTCGAAGAAGTCCGTCAGTACGCGGTAGCAGACACTGTGCTGCGGCATGCTGTCGTGGATCAAACTACAGACAAGCACGGCAACACCAATGAATTTTTACGAATGGCTGATAAGTTCATCAACGTCGACGAGTTGGATATCAACTTAATTGATTCCATCAATCCGTTCCAGCGGGCATATGAAGTGCTGTCCCAGAATATTGACAGTGACGTTTTGCGGACAATTCAGCGTTCTATTGACGCTAAGAAGTTTGACTTTGATGAAGCTGAACTCGTCTATCTGTACAATCAGACTAAGCAATTTATCGCCGATAACGGTCGGGAACCAGATAAAGGAAGTCGCGACGAGCTTGAGGTAAAGATGGCGTATGCGCTTGCCAAATTAAGGGATATGCAGGCACGGAGGCAGCAGAATGGATAATCAAAGCTTGATTCGGTCGCTGGATGACATTTTTAATGATCCGGACGCAACGTCTTTGCTCGCTAGCAAACCCAAACATACTCCCGTAAGCTATGACCCCACGGTAGAAGGATTTCAAGAGATTACCGATTGGGTGATTGCTCATGACGGTAACGAGCCACAGAAGCTGCGAGATCCCTCACAGATGAAACAGCGCAAGTTGGCAAGCCGATTAAAAGGTATCCGTGAAGATCCTGAGCGTCGGGATTTGTTGATGCCGTATGATACTGCAGGGTTACTAAGTGTTCATGAAGACGGCCCAGCGTTGAGTGAAATTGTGAAAAACGAAAAGCAGGATTTCTCATCGCTGGATGATATTCTTAGCGACGATTCCATTCTGTTTAAGAAAAGTGATCAGCAGGCTGCCGGTAGTAAGTTGTTCGATACCAAGAAGCTCAACGAAATTCAGCGTGAGCAAGAAAATCGTCCGGAAGTGATTTCTCAGCGTAAACCGATGAAGGAATTCAGTCAGTATGAGGCTATGTTCCATAAGGTTCAGGCTGAAATTGCCTCTGGTCAGCGGCAGCTTCGCCCTTTCAAGAATTACGAGTTGCTGAGCAACCACTTCTACGTTCTTAAGGGACAGTTACTGTATATTGATGAGATTGGCGAAGAAGTTGAGCTTAATGACAATAGCAACCGTAAAACCGACGCAAGAATGCATGTAATCTATGATAACGGAACTGAAAACAACCCGACTCGAAACGGACTTGCTTCATCTCTGTATGGGCGTCAGGGCAGGATTGTTACGGAAGTTGAGCATGGCATTGAACTGACCAGTGACGACCACGTGACGGGGTTCATATATATACTGGAATCTTTGAGTGACAACCCTCAGATTAAGCAAATACAAGCTGAACATCCACTGTACAAGGTTGGGTTTACAACTGGATCCGTGCAGGCAAGAATTGCCAACGCCGAGAATGAGTCAACTTATCTATATGGTCCAGTACGACTTGTTGGCGAAATCAAAGTGGTGAACTTGAAAACTGAAGTCTTGGAAACTGCGTTGCATCATGCATTAGCAGAATATCAGTTAGATGTAGATATTACCGCAGCTAACGGGCGAATTGTTAGGCCGCGTGAATGGTTTGCTGTGGATTTCAATACCATTTTCGAAGTATCACAGAGGATCGTTGCCAGATTACTTCAGAATGTTAACGGGGAGTCGTAATATGGGAACCAAAAAACTTGAAGAGTTTGATATGAGGGATGATTTTTCAATTCCAGTATTCGTTGGCTATGAATTAGTTGAAATCTCAGGAATCAAAGGTGTAGATCCAAATAGCCACCACGCAGGTATACTTACACGAAAAGGTGGAAGTACGTTTCTTGAACTGGCTGATTTCCCTGAAAAGAAGGATTATATTTCCCCGAATCCTTCAGGTGTAATTGTTGATCATGATGACAAAGTGGCGAATCAGGATGATGTTGGAAACTGGTACGCGTCAAGTTGGGATGGTGGTTTGCAGTTTGTTTTTCGCGATTTTTTTCGAATAAATGCGAGCGAAAATTTTGCTAGAAATCATTTTGTCGGCGACACCTCAAAATGGCGGATAAGTGATTACTCTATTGTGGACAAGCATTTAGCAGATTCGAAGATAAAGAAAGCGACCCTATCAATGGACCATGTGTATTCTTGGTTCAACTTCTTTCGGCCGGAGCAGGATTGGGCGAATATGAAATCGATTGTATTTAAAGACCTTTGTTTTGAAAATCAACCATTCGCGCTTGTAATTGGTGCAAATGGTAAGGAACGGCACGATCTTCATATTTATCAGAAGACGGCTTACATGACCATTAGTATTGAATTTAACAATCCACAGGCCCGAGAATTTACCTATCATCTGGCTGTTACTCTTCGAAACTTTTTACACATTGTGATGGGTAAAGAAGTTGGTATAAACCAGATTATTCTAAATCGGGATGTTGTTACTAATAATAGCGGGGATGAGTCTAGGTCGGAGAATGTACGAGAAAATTGGTTCTTGGAACAGTCTTATTTACCAGAGTCTGTAAACGAAACTAATGCACATTTTAATGTTCCATATCATGAAATAGCAGATAAATTTAACCCGATACTGAGTCAGTATTTGATGAATACAAAATTACAACAATTCGTAGGCAGTTACTTGACGGTTGACCAGTTTCACACACCGGTGGACACACAGATTGTGACACTTGTATCCGCTGTCGAGTCTTATTACAGCGAAGCTCGGTATAGCTGCCCACCGAAGAAAATTAAGAATGCTAAGGAAAAGCTCGCAAGGATGGCCGAACTAGTAGCTAATCCTAACAAGCTGTTCAATGATGATATTAGAGGCAGTGCGGGTAATGTAGAGGAACTAATAGAGGAAATGGTTGATGCACGAGATTATATTGTGCACGGAGAAAAATCTAAGAAGTATACTTCTGAGGCAGAACTTGTACCAGATCTAATTATCTTTAAAAAATTGATTCGAAAGGCAATTACACAGGTAGGGTTACTACGTGTTCAACGGAATAACTAATGCTAACGAGATCTACGGGAGGGGAAGGATTATTGTCCTGGTTCACCTTTCTTGGATAATATTGGTTTTACGTGAAGTAATAAAGACTTTCTCAAGCTTGATTAGTGTGTTCGGTGCTACGAATCAACCGTAAAAGCGATTTCCAGAACGTGTGTTTGGTGATATACTAAATTTGTTGTGGATACAATGTCTGTGTTGGTAATTTCAAAGGAAGTGGAGTGAGTAAGATGAAACGAGTTTTTATTAGCTTTGCGATTGAGGATTCACGACTTCGAGACTTATTGGTTGGTCAGGCTAAGAATAACAACAGCCCATTTGAGTTTGTAGATATGTCGGTAAAAAAGGCATGGAGTAGTGAGTGGAAGACAAAATGTCGCACAAAGATCAAGGGATGCGATGGAGTGCTTGCAATCATTACATCGAATTCAATGGATGCTGACGGGGAACGCTGGGAACTGAAATGTGCTTCAGAGGAAGGAATCTCCCGTCTGGGCATATGGGGAAATGATGAGCACGCGAGGGTTCAAGTCCCTCCAGAACTTCCGAAGTACAAGATGCGTGATTGGACTTGGGCCAACATCAAAACTTGGTTGGACACATTATAGGAGTGGGTATGAAGAAGGCGTTAGTTGTCGGGATAGACGATTACCCGAACGCACCACTAAAAGGCTGCGTAAATGATGCAGAGGCTATTGCGAAGGCGTTGGAGCGAAATCAAGACCAAACCAAGAATTTTGACGTGAGGTTAGAAAAAAATATTCCATCAGGTGCCAGATTACTAAGTGCGGTTAATGATCTCTTTCAGGGTGATGCAGATATAGCTTTATTGTATTTTTCAGGACATGGTAGTGAAGATGGAATGGGAT
>ERZ781271.116-NODE-116-length-17588-cov-12.924257_pt1 | contig 17588 bp, 22 predicted proteins | sample MGYA00375849_ERZ781271 | MGnify/ENA primary metagenome ERZ781271 (study PRJEB29790, sample SAMN06051245) | human gut metagenome | host: Homo sapiens | place: USA: Cincinnati, Ohio | collected 2013-06-10 | study: EMG produced TPA metagenomics assembly of the Gut... | reverse complement strand
TAATTGTACTATGGCAGTTAACTTTTTGTAAGGTACTCATGATTTACCGTTTACGTCGTTACTACAGATAATATAAGTAACCCGGTTAGTATTTGTTTCTTCATATTAAGAAACCTCCTTTTCTTCATTTATAATTATTGCACTACAGCAATAATTATAAATGAAAGAAAAGGAGGTGAATATTGTCTAAAGTCTACTTTAATTTTGATAGAAGATATTTGCGCATTACTTATCCAATCTGTATTCTAAATAATTTATTTAAAATAATATAATAACTTAAGTTTAAAAATTAGTAAGGGCTGGGTTCTATCACAACACCAGATTCAACTAGTTACCTGACAAGTCTTATTTGATTAGACTATATTGAGTATACAATGAAATAGCCGTATAACTTAACTATGAACTCGAGTTTGTCTCTACCAATCTCTAGTTAAAAAGTAAATAGCATGGACCAATTACAGGATAGATTCATTAAGTTTATACGCAGCTATTACTACACATTGACGCATGTTAAAATCTATACACTAGAAGTTTTCTACCGAATATATTTTTGATATCTATTATTTTATACACCGTTTATTGATAGCTTTCATTTGAGTTATTGATTTTGTACAAACTATAGAAATAATCTTTATTAGATAATAGCTGGTCAAAAGTGCCTGATTCTATAATATTTCCATCCTTTAATACAATAATTCCATCACAGTTAGCTAATAAACGTTTATTTAATCTGTGTGTAATGATTAGTGTTCCAACATCCAGGTTCAATATTGTTTCTTGTATTTTACTTTCTAAAATGACATCCATATTAGCCGTAAATTCATCTAAAATGATAAATTTTGCTCCTTTTAATAATGCTCTAGCTAATCCAATACGTTGTTTTTCACCACCCGAAAGATTACTTCCATTTTCTGTTATCTCTGTATAAATACCGCTTTCTAGAGAACTTAACTTTTCTGATAACCCCACTTTTTCTATAATACTAAATACCAAATTCTTATCATATTCTTGGTATAAAGTTATATTATTGTAAATAGTATCTGTAAAAATAAATGTATCTTGCTGCATATAGCTAATCATACTGTAATATTGCTTTTCAGAAAATTCATCAAATTTAGTATTACCAATTAAGATGTTACCATTTAGGCATTTAGAAAATCCCATTATTACATTAGCAATAGAAGATTTTCCAGAACCACTTTCTCCTATTAGTACAATTTTTTTTGAACTGTCTAGTTTTAAATTTATGTTATTTAATGCAATATAATCTTCATATTTTAATGTGATTTCTTTCAAAGTTATGTTAAAATTATTAATATTTTTATCTGGTAATTCGGGTTTTTGAATGGCACTATTGTTAGTATTTAATATATCTAATAATTTTAATTTAATAGAACTAATGGACTTTAAAACAGTTATATGAGAAGGCAATTCATCAAATGGTGCTACAATCCCCCCAATTAATTGAGATAATGCAACTATACTACCGATTGTTATTTGGCCTTTCAATACTAACCCAACACTAATAATAAGAGTAAAAACAAAACTTAAAGAATTACAAGCCATAGATAACCATGTAACAAAAAAAGTAAAGGTACTATATTTATAAATATCTTTCTCTTGCTTTACATTAATCTTATCCATCTTCTGTTTTATTAGATTCTTTATATTAAAAATCTTTATGGTATTAAAACCAGCTAAATAATCTTTTAAGTACATAATATATTCTTCTGAGTCATCAGAACAAGCATTCTGTTTCTCAATAAGACGCTTTTCAAAAAACCTTGGTATCAAGACAGAAAAAATACCTAGCATAAGGTTTATCACTGCAATAACTGGATTTATACAAATAATAGCTATTAATGTAATAGAAAAACTAACAATCACATTAAAAATTCCACATATTGAGTTGAAATAATTGTATGAAATAACATTAATATCCCTTGTTAAAATATTTATGTAATGAGATGTATTTGTACTATTGTAATTAGCTATATCCTTGTCTAATATACTATTAAACAGTTCCCTTTTTAAATTCATTGAGAATTTGTATCGTAGTTTCTCAGTTACTATTCGGTGACAATACAATGCCAAATTATCTAATAAACAAAATAATAATACAAATAATGATACTCTTACAAAACTATTCCACTTATATCCAATAACGATATTAGTTAAGGGTTGTAATGAATTTGCGAATAAAACAGATGTTATAGCAAGTAATGGAACGCAAAATAAGTATAAAATAAATATTTTTTTATCCTTAGTGATAAACTTAAACATAAAAAGTTCTCTCTTTCTGAGTTATTTAATAATATCCACATGTTTTTTACTTTTTTCTTGTATGAGGAATCTAAAAATTAAAGTAGGATCCATATTTACAATACGGGATATTTCTAAGGCTGACAAAGAAACATCCTGAATATTATCAAGAATATTAAAGCCTATCATTTCATATTCTACGACTTCACACAAGTGTGGATATATAATCTTTGAATTAATACTATTTGCTTGTACGCAATTTGGTTTTTTTAGTATAAATTTATATTTTGATAGTAAAGCATTGATATCATATCTTTCCATTACCAATTTACATATATGAGGGATTTCCGACTCGAATCCATAAATACAATCATTACATATATCATTATAAATACAATCACAACTATTAACTTTATGAAATTTATCTTTCTTCTTTAAGAATTCAGATAATTCGTTATATTTAGTTACAATATTTTCTTTTTTTGCATCAATCCTGAAATCAGAAACATTTCTACATCCCCCCACAAGTCCTTCTGAATTTATATAAACACTTTGTACAATTGCAGGACATTTTTCCATTTCAATAGGAAATAGCAAATTATATTTAGCATTTAAATATTCAGGTAATATAGGATTAGTAAACTGTAATCTTATATCATTATTACTATTAGCTATATAACTAGATATATTTTCATAAGTGTTTAATAAATCTACTGGTGAAATTTGAATATTAATATTATTACGTAGATTACCTTGTAATAATAATGGAGATAGCTGTATATAATTTATGGAATATTTATTAAAAAGTTCATCTATTGTAGATATGATATTATTGAAATTATAATTGTTTATCGTCATATTTATCCCAATGAAAAATTCATGGTTTATTTCTTTTTTCTTATTAATTAGTAATTCCAAAAAATTAGTAGCTTTTTCAAAGCTACCATCTCCTCGAATCATATCATTTTCTTTCTTATTTCCATCTAAACTGATTATTAATGAATCAAAATTATCAAAATATTTTGAAAGTTTATTAATAATTAAGTTTTCAAATTGTCCATTTGTAATAATACTAGTTTTTATCTTATATTTATACAATTCTTCCAAAATATAAAATATATTTGGTGATACAAAAGGCTCTCCTCCCATAAGATCAATAGTATCTACTAATTCTTTTATATTATTAATTATATTTACATAATCATTTTTTTCAAGATGGAGATTTGTCTCCATAAAATCAGATGCTGCACAGTGTAAACATTTTAAATTACATATATTTGATACGTCCCAAATAGCTTTCATAATTTCCTCAATTCTTTATGAGTTAATAGTATCTATATAAATTACTATTAACTCATAAATTCTGTTAAAAATAAATATACAAATTGTTATCTTGGAGTAATTATATTACCACCGCCACCATTACCGGGGCCACCACCTGCTGGTCGACATGAACCAGTAGCGAAGTTTGCTCCACCACCACCTGCTGGCTTAATTACATTTGTTGTTCTAATAAATAACATTATGGCTGAATTGAAAAGTTAAATTCCAGTCCATTCAGCCCAAAACTAGAACTTAGTATTGCAAAGTTACTACCAGAAGTTACTTTTGCAAACCTTCTAGTATGTTATAGTAGTAGTTCAGTACCAGAGTCCGGATGGCGTGATACCAAGGAGAAATTACCATGGCAAAGAACGCACACCTTACTCTTGATGAAAGAGCCACTATAGAAGTTTCCCTCAGAGAAGGAAATTCATTTACTGAGATTGGAAGATGTCTAGGAAAAGATCCTTCTACCATCTCAAAAGAAGTTAAGAACCACAATCAAACAGTTCGCAAAGGGAGCTATAATCCCTGTGCTAATCGCACTAGCTGTTCTCGAATGGGAAAGGCATGTAAACCATGCAAACACCCATATCACGGTTCTTGCAAGGGATGCTCATATCGGAACTGTTATGATCATTGCTCTAATTTTATTGAACTTAAATGTCATAAGCTAGATAAACCACCATACGTCTGTAACGGCTGTGATACTCGCTTACGTTGTAAGCTAGAGCGACATCTTTATGATGCCAAGAATGCACAGAAGGAGTATGAAGCAACTCGTTCTGAGAGCCGTCAGGGGATAGCAATTACCCCGGGAGAACTAAAACGTATTGATACCATTATCTCTCCACTCGTGAAACAAGGGCAGTCTATACACATGATTTGCGTTAATAATACTGACGATATCATGCTTGATGAAAAGACTATTTATAACTACATTGATGCAGGTCTTTTATCTGTTGATAACATTGATTTGCCGAGGAAAGTTCGTTATCGTACTCGTTCTCATAAGAAGCCTGTAAGAGTTGATAAACAATGTCATGCTGGACGTACTTACGAAGACTTCGAAGCTTATCTTGCAGTCAATCCAGATGTTCCAGTTGTAGAAATGGATTCTGTAGAAGGTCGTAAAGGTGGAAAAGTACTTCTTACTATCTACTTTAGAAACTGCAGTCTTATGCTTGCATTTATCCGAGATACAAATACAGCTAGATCAGTAACCGAAATATTTGAACAGTTGTATACGCTTCTAGGTCAAGATACATTTAGCGCTTTATTTCAGGTCATACTCACAGACAGGGGAAGTGAATTTACGAATCCTCTTGCTATAGAGTTCAATGAGAATGGTGAACGCAGAACACATATATTTTACTGCGATCCTCAACGTTCTGACCAGAAAGGCGGATGCGAGGTAACACACGAATTTATACGACGTATTCTGCCCAAAAGTACATCATTTGACGGACTGATTCAGGATGATATTAGCTTAATGATGAGCCATATCAATTCATACAGTAGAAAAAAGCTGAACAACCAGTCCGCACACCAGCTGTTCAGTTTCCTAAATAGCGAGGAAATACTAGAAAAGCTTAATATAAAACTTATCCCCGCTAATGAGATTAATCTTACACCTCTGTTGCTGAAAAAGTAAAATAGCAAACGCCATTCGGAATCGATATCGAACCGTGTAGGGGTGGAATTTAATCTTGCGAAAAAGGAAGCTAAATTCGACCTCCGGTTAGCGTACGCTCTTTTTCCAGAGGAAATAATCTCGAAAAAAGCATAACAGCTTTTGGAGTATAAAACAATTGGTTTGGCATAGTAAGTTCCAGTTATATGAACTTTTGCAATACTTATTTCCAGAATTTAAAGAACATCTTAGTTTTCAGGAATTTAGTCTTGCAAGGAATATGCTGAATCGGAAGTTAATTTTGCAAACTGGAACCTCGGATTCCAATTCAGCCATCTCGTGTTACATTTAAGTGCAACTTATTTTATTTTATCATAAAATTCCGCAAAATACAATTTACAATTTGAGAACGCTAATATATTTTAGCGATTTGTGATTTTTTTATGATATATTCCATCACCCTGAATCATGTACAAACACTTCTAAATCTTAGGTGATGAACTCGTCCGGAGGCCGACGTTAAAAGCGCCCTTCATTCAAGCCTAACACTCCCTGATCAAGAGTGGTCCTATTTAGTCTTAATGACACAACTAAATACTAAACCAGCCTAATAGGACAGCTGGCCAAGAACCAATAGGAGGAAACTCACTATGGCTATGGCCAACTATTTTCAGGCAAGTTGACATCAGATTTCCTCCGCGTCAATCACAGGAGGAAATAAAATATGGCAAAAAAAAAAATGAATTTTACAAAGACTTTAGTAATCGCAAACTTTTCAACGATATACCTTGCAAAGATGATGAAGTCTTAGTCCCATTTGTAACAACTTATGATGAGGCACTCTATTATCATTTTAACATGGACAACCTTGAAACATGGAAATTCTATGGAAAAAGGGTGCTTGTAGGATTTACACCAGTAAGAACCTCAGCAAAAGATTCATCAATGAAACTATTTAATAGCGACGTACACGAGTATTTAAACAGATTCTCAAACAAATCTGATGATCTTTCTCTGGACCAAATGATGGATGATATTAATGATCCAGATAAAAACGCTAAGGACCCAACTGGTACGACTGCAAATGAGGACCTTGCACTTTTCTACATGGCGTTGGACATGCTTATTGAATACTATGACAAATGTCAGCAACCACGCAAATCAAGTTGCATCAGAATGCTTAGTGAGGGTTACAGTAAACAAGAAATAGCGGAACAAGTTACACCAGAACTTAAAAAGTCTCGGGCATATGAATTTATTCAACAAACCCAGAAAGATGGCTTAAAACTCTTTCGCGAAAACTTTCATATAAAATAACATCAAAAAGGCACCAGGATTTGCCCTAGTGCCTTTTAACCTATATCATCTTATACTCTTAGAAACAACCATCGTTCTTAGCTTCCATTCTATTTCTACGTTCGGTTAATTTCTCACCTTCATAAGTAAAGTATGCTGTTCCTTGAACCTGATAATCATACTCTAGCAATTCTTGAGCTAATGCAGAAGTTGAAGTCGTAACACCTTTATATGAAATATGTCTATCATCAACTACAATCGCTTCTATGCTTGGATCATTAACATATTTAATGATCGCACCAGCGGGAATATCATATTTGCTAAATCTAAATGGTCCTCTTTTCGCTTCTTTTGCTACTTCTGCAGCTGTTTCTTCATCGAGAATTTCATGTCCCTCTGCGGACATCTTCATAAGACGATCTCCGGTACCACTTATTTTAGCAATACATTCTAACAAACTATAAGCGTCTTCAGGCTTCATAGCGTAAAATTCTCGCTTTCTTTCTTTACCATCAAAGTTTTCTATAGACCGCAGATCAGGATTTAATCGATCAATCAAGTCATGTAAAACTAAATCCGTTAAATTTGAATCAACTTCATATACAGCATATGCACGGAATGCAAATGGTATAGTTTCACTTCTATTTAACTGATTCATTCTTTTTTCTAAGTCTTTAGCATATCCTATTTTCACATAATCAGGAAAAGAAGGATTCGTTAATATGTATATTACTCCTTTACTCATTTACTACTCCTTTCACCATCTCAATAAACTGTATACACATAGTCAACTCAACCTATTAAATTTCAATCCTGTCAACTCAACATTAACTATTAAGTTGACAGGTTGATTAAAAATATCCATAACTTATTTTAACAATGCATAACCTATATTATTGACAAACGCCTTATTCACAGGCTTTTCTAGCCATTTCCGATTACTTCTTTGACATCAATACTACCGTCTCAACATGTGTCGTTGATACTATTTGAACACATTCTATCTGTATCGTTTGAACTATTGCAACACACTTTATTTGTTTTATTCTTCTCTTTTTTCAATTTGGGGTTTATTTTATTGTGGTACCCTGTTTTATATACGAAAGTTAATTTATAGGGATCTTTATTTCCTTCATTATCTGTTTCACCGACAATTACCTTTTCTACAATACTTTCAAAGACATAACGATCAAATTTATCCATTATTTCATTATTTTCAAGTACATTTTTAAAAGTTTTTAGACGGTCCTTTATTTCTTTTTCACCATTAATTTGTTTCTGACATTCACTTCGTTGTACAAGTAACTTTTGTTCTTCTACTTTTAATTCCGATAACTTTTCATTATACATCTCTGGATCTATTTCATCATCAATTCTCAAATTAAGTAGTTTCTTTTGCTTAGATATAATATCTTGAATTTGTCTATCTATTTTTATCAGTTTTTTTCCAAATTGATCACTACTTAAGTTCTTCTCAATTCTATTTAAAAACTCATCAAGAATTTCTTTGTTATCGGAAGTGATAATCTTGTATGATTCTACAAACGCATCCTCAATTACGCTCTCAGCAATTCCTTTACTATCTGGACAATATTTTTTCCCTTTCTTAGTTGCCGTTATACATTGCCATACTGTCTTCTGATTTTTAGTATTGCTATGCCAACTTCTCCTTGAAAGTCCGTGTCCACAAAAACCACATTCTAATTTACTGCTAAATGGATATAACCGACTATACTTTTCTCTCTTCCCAGGCTCAACACCTCGTTTCATAGAAAAAGATCTTTTATTTAAGATGGCTTGCGCTTTATCAAAGGTTTCAACACTTATTATTGGTTCATGATGATTCTTTACATAAAATCGATCTTCTTCTCCTAAATTATCAATTCTTCTTTTATCAATAGGATCGACTGTAAATGTTTTACCTAATAATAAATCACCTTTATATTTTTCATTCTTTATAATACCTATTAAGCTAGATTGTGACCAACCATTACCCCTTTTCGTTTTATATCCCAAACTATTAAGTTCTCTAATAATAACGGTTGCTCCAACCCCTTCTATATATCTTTGAAATATTAATTTAACTATTTTTGCTTCTTCCTCATTAATACTAATTGTCTTATCCTCTTTATTATAATCATAACCAAGACAACCATTAAAGCCAACCAACTCGCCACGCTTCATTTTCATCTTGATTCCTTTTTTTACATTACTAGAAATATTTTCAACTTCTTGTTGGGCTACTGAGCTTAAAATTACAAGTAGTAATTCTCCATCCATAGTTAATGTATTAATATTTTCATCTTCAAACAAAACCGCAATATTCTTTTCTTTAAGCATTCTTACATATTTTAAAGTATCTAAAGTATTTCTAGCAAATCTTGATATAGATTTCGTTATGATCATATCAATCTCACCATTAAGACAATCGTTAATCATTCTCTGAAAGTCTTCTCTTTTTGTTACCTTAGTTCCAGTTATAGCTTCATCTGCATATACATCTACTAGATGCCATTCCTTCGTTTTATTAACTAGATCCGTATAATAAGCTACTTGAGATCTGTAACTATTAAGTTGATCTTCAGAATCCGTACTAACTCTGCAATAAGGTGCTACTCTTATACGTTCTAAAGCCGTTCCATTAACCCTTAACCTTTGTTGCAATGAACTACTAGCTTTTATTTCATGTACTTCCATCTCAACTCTCCTTATTAGTATAGCAAATATGTATTCCTATTGTAATGTACTAATCATATTTAAAATATACACATATTTATCATCAGAGTCAAGCTGTAAAATCTGATACAACGTTATAATCTTTCATCAATTCACTTTTGATCTTTTGGAATTCACTTTCGTTGATTAAGTTCTTCCTTTTTAAGTGAGTTAACATCGCTAACTGTATACTATAATCTAATAAATTGTTTTTCATTTTCTCCCCATCTCCTAATTAAAAGATTACTTATAGTCTTAAAATTGAGTACTTTCTTCAATAAATTCAAGAAATCTTTCTTTTGACAAAGGATCACTCGCGCCAACTACCAGGGGCTCGTACATATTTTCATCAAAGACAACTCTCTCATCACTTTTGTTTCGAAATAAAAGAAGTATTTTCTTTGACTTACCTGCTACATCAATAATTGCTCCTATACTTTCATCATCTGCAGGAATCCAAAACTTTATATTATTTCTTTCTAATACAATTTGACTTAATATATCATATATCTCCTTTTCAAATAGACTTCTGCAATAGATTCCAACATTAGAAATCTGGAACAAATGAACCCTTCCTAATACCCTATACTTAATTCCTGATCTCGTTTTCTTATAGTACTGAAATCCGGCTAACATAGTATCTTCATTCGGTTCTATACCATACAACTTCTTAAATTTATTAATAGCCTTTTCTGCAGTCTTAGGAAATATAAAATTATTGTATACCTTCTCATCTCCTCCAGATGTACTAAAATAACATTTTGTCAAACCATTCGCTTCATTCTTAACAATTCCGGAAAAAGGAATATAAATGAATCTAACACCATCCGATTCCAGTGATAATTCGCCAATACTCTTTCTCATTCTACTTACTCTAACTTTCTTCATACGATGGTAGACTTGTTTTGTGAAATTCACTCTTTGATCAATATTCTGATTCTTAAAAATCTTTTCGGTATAAGTATCAACATTAATACTTCTGATCAAAGCTTCCAATGACAACTTGGGCTCACTCTTTTCTTCTATCTTAGTTACTGTTTCTTTCTCTAAAACCTGTTCTTCGCTATTCGTATCCTCTTCCTTCTTATCACAAATATCTTCTTTACCTACGCTTTCTTCATCATCTTTGAATGATATATTCTTTGGATTAAAATTTAAATAAGCTGTAACTTCACCATTTTCATCATCAACGACATATCCTGTCTTTCTTTCCTTAACACCAGTTTCAGAGCAGTATCTACTACAATTTATATCGTGTTGATAATTATTATGTTCTGGATATATCCTCAAATCCCTTGATATTTTATAATACAGTTTTACATCACTTCTACAGCCACACCACATAAATCCTCTCATATCTCTGTATGTCTCTAAGATTTTCTTGCGTCCTTCTTGATCGAGATATCCTGGATATACTTCTAAACCATCAATCATATTAAATTTTGTATTGTACATACCATGCTCCTTTCATAACTAAAATCTCAATTTAACTAATAAACTGCTCTATGCTCATTTGGGTACCACAGCTTTCATAATTTGTCCAGATTACTTCTGTTCGTTTTAATCCCTGTTCTGCAGTAGCAGCGTATTCACTCCTATACCACTTTTTAAGATAACTATCATATAATTCAGATTGATATCCACTTATCATTATCTTGGCCTTACTATCCATGATAGTTTCTAGCAAGTGTATATGATCTTCATCTGTCATTTCATGATTGTATTGTTTTCTTGTGCGTGTATTTAGCACATATGGAGGATCTAAGTAGATGAATACATTATCATAGTTAAATCTTTTTATTAGCTTAACTGCGTCCATATGCTCAATTTGAACTTGCTTTAACCTGCAGGTAATCTCATTAATAATGCTTGGCAGCTCATTAAAATGTTTTACACAGTATGACTTCTCACGTCCCTGTACATCGTTCTTCCACCCTGACTTTTCTATTACTCTAAAGCCATGCGATTGCAATGATTTAATCAAAAATAGTCTTGCTTTCTCTACTGGATCGTCAGTTTTGATTTTAAAAGCAGCATCATATTCAGCCCTTGCATACGGTGTTAACTCTATTATCCTTTTTAATTCTTCTGGCCGTGTTCTGATTACTGTAAATAAATTCACTATATTATCATCTAGGTCATTTATTGTCTCTATTGGTGATTGTTGTTTAGTAAATAACACCGCTCCACTACCAAAGAAGGGTTCCAAGTAACTTTTATGTTCAGGTATCATAGATACTATTCTGTTGGCCAGATTCCACTTACTTCCTGGATAACGTAATATACTCTTCATAATTCACCCTCTTTCATTCCTTAAACTATCATTTTACATGTTAATTTTAGTTTACCACATAAAAAAACTACTAACTAAATATTGATAGTTAGTAGTTTACTCTAATACGTATTTACCTAATTTTATGAATTAAAAAAGTATATATCTCCCAAAGTACCATCGTCATATTCAGTCCGAGGATATGAATTAATTAATTCATAATTACCTTTAGTATATTCATTAATAGCTTTATTCCAAAAATGAACTGATGATAAGTTCTTAGGATGTCGTTTTAATTGCCATCTACCATTGTGTATATCTAACACCTTAAAGAAAGCTTGTTTACCAATACCCATGCGACGATATTTATACATTACAAAAAATTCAGCAATTTGAAAATCGGCTTCTCTATCATCGACTTCGGGTAAATCAATAACCATTACAAAACCTGACAAATTTCCCTCCACAATAATAAAGTATGCCCATCTGTTTTTTTCGGTCCAATAATAATCTAGATATTGATACCCATACAAGCCGAGCTTATTAACATCTCGTTTATCATATTGTGAAAATTCATAGTCATATTTTTCTAATAGATTACTAAGTATTTCTCTCTCTTCTATTTTAACTAGTTGTAATTCAACATTCATTTGTTTCCCCCCTTGTAATTCCTTATTTATCTACCTCATAGATAAATATTTTCCATAAATAGTATACTTCATATTTTGCTAACTATCAATATTATGTTTTCAAGGTTCAATATTACTTTCTTAAATCCTAATTTTAGTTAATTTAATTCATAAAAAAACTACTAACACATAATGATAGCTAGTAGTTTGCATTAAAGTATTTAGTTATTATATATAAAAGTCGCCGATACATTGAAAATTATTTGTTTTCATATATCGCTTTTTTACTGTTTCTATAAAATGAACCAAAAAGTAAAGCAAATAGCGTGGGGATAACTGAATAACCTGCGTTAGCCGCCCTTTCTGTAATTACCATAAATGCTCCAATAATAGTTAAAATCACAAAAATAATATAAAAGACAAAAAATACTTTCATCTTAATTTGTTCATTTTTATTCACACACGCGCCTCCAAAAATCTTTATTTTTACTTATGATTCACAATATTAATTAAACTATATGAAGATAATACCATTTTCCCAACCAACTATCAATATTCAATTTTCAATGTTCCGTAGTTACCTAAACTATCATTATCACCACAAGTAACTATTTGTTTCTGCCAAGATAGTTAAAAAACTCACTATCTGTTGTCCATAGATTAAATTTTGTTTTCCTCACGGTGAGAAATTCTATATAGTTTACGTAGAGTATCCAAATCACTTGATAATTGTATTAATGATTCTAAATTAACTTCCCAAATATTTTTATTACCGCTTTGAAAGTTGTTAAGTTTTTCAAGAATAGTGGTGCTAATAGCACCATTTACCAATTCACTATATTGTTCAGATAAAAAATAGGTATGAACAAGACAATTAACAAATGCAGAAATACTAATTTTACAATCTTTTAAATGTTTTAAGTTTTCATAATTTTGCATATCGAAATCTACAGAAATTTTCTTTTTATTATTTACCACTTATTTCATAACTCCTTTTCAAAATATTAATTTTTATGTTCTTTACCATCCAAAATTAACATTTTATTGTTCGTCTGCACACTCTCCCATTTATGTTAACATTTTGTATACTAAAAGAATTATTCTTAATTAAATTTACAGCTTTCCGGATATCTCCTTCCCATATATCCAATTGTTCTAAAGTCGGTACTGAAAACTCTACTCTGTATTTCCCCCCCCTAGTCACGTTCTTGTCAGCATACATAGCTATGTTATTAGATCTTATACCAGTTATCATAGATACCTCTTTTGCTTTCAGATCAGTGCCAATTAGGTTACCTTCCAGATCGTACACATTGTATAGCATAACTTATATCCCTCCGCCTACTCTAAGCATCTCTTTTCCAAAACGTAGCTCTGACAATCTATCATATTCCTTATTAAGCTTGTTCCACTTCCTATGGTTATCAATAGTTTTTACCAAATACGATATATCATCTTTTTCCTCCGATTGGCTATACTGCATGTTCATTAGGTGAAAATTATTATTCACCTCATCGATTTCATGCATAACTGAATCCATTTTTACACTAATCAGAAGATTAAATGGAGAATCCAACATTCGAAACATGTTCTCATACTTTTCAAGAAAATTAGACAATTCTTTTTTAGAAAATATACTGTAATCATGTTTTATATCTTCACATCTACATACTTGCTCTTGATCCATATTATCACTCCTCATATTGAGCATATTAAAGCTTAGTCCTCATCAATCTCATCGGGTGTCTCCAATGAGCTATTAGAGACATCAAATCCAAAACTTTTAATTGTGTTATCAAGTTCATGCCTGATAGCTCCTAACCCACCATAAATTTCTTCATCAATATAAACCTTGTATAATAATTCCATAAATATACCTCCATATCCTGATGACAGCTATAAAAAGCTATGTACAAAATCACCTACTTTGTTGGGCTTTATTTTCTCTGTGCTTTCAAATAAGTAATAGTAAATATTTATCTTCTCATTCGAGAATACTTTATGCGTAATTTCTTGTAATATATCTTCCATAATTATTGACTGTAATTTATCATCATCAGCTGCAATTAATCCTTTAAGAACTTCTACCTCTACAGCAGATTCCTTACTTACCTCCTTAATATCACGGGCGGTAACAATCGTATCAAACTCATTCGCATAGGTTACTAGTTTATTCAATTCTTCTTGAGAATTTATATAAATTAAATGTGGTATCACTTTTTCGTATGAATGTAATGTATATACTTTTTTCTTACTATCTTTGGAGAATGATACATTATAATTAACATTGATTATGCCAACATTTTTTGATCTTTCCCCTTCACTATCAACTTCTGGATATCGTATAATCCACTTTATTAGAACTTGCTTAATTTTATCTAGCTCTTCAAAATTATCAAAAACTAAAGGTATCCCAAAAGCGAGTCTTCTTCCATTCCTTAATGATATCTGATAAATATTCTTATTCGGATATGGCTTTCTAGTTTTATATTGAAACTTAACTTCTTCCCCATTAATCTCAATATAACCACCCAGGAAGTCACATTGATACTTAAAGAATAAATCAGGAATTATCCATAAAACATACTTATTACCTGATAACTTATTTTCATACAGTCTTGATAAGTGCTTACCCTCTACACTTTTATATAAATTTGTAACAGATGTTAAATCATTATTTAAACATCTCATAATAACCTCCCCTTTCTTCCATCGACAGCTTGCATCTCATAAAGCTGTCGATGGACCGATATGTAGTGTGTAGTTATGCCATACATGTGATATATTCTAATCCTTTTAAGGTAGATGCCATATTAAGTAATACTTTCAGTCTTCTTGTGATCCATCTCTTGTCGAATTTCCAAAATCTTAGCGCCTTGTTTAACTAGAAGTAGACTATTCTCATCAAGTTTCATTAAGATGTTTACGGTTTCTTCAATCTCTCTTTTTTGCACAACATCCATATACTCACTCCTTTCAATATTTGTTGCTTAGTGATATTATATATCTCTTAGATTAGTATGTCAACTTTTTTGTTGCTTAGTGATTTTATTTGTGATATTATTTATTACGGAGGTGATAGAATTGACAGATAGTGATATATTAAAAAAACTGAGAAAAGAACTTAACATAAAACAAGGAGAATTTGCCAAGCGAATTTCAACTACACAAGGTCATATCTCCGATATTGAAAATGGAAGAAAAAAATTGTCCGATAGAACAAAAAAAATTATTTGTTTGCAGGATTGGAATGGAAAGAGAATAAGCACTAGTTTTATTAATACGGGTGAAGGAGCTATATTTATTGAGCCTCTACATTTGGATGAAACGGCGACTTATGTTTCTTCATTACTTGAAGATACTGATAGTCCAATTAATATATTGATAACAGAAATTATGCATACCTACGCTAACTTAGACGAGTCTTCTAGAGCAACTCTCAATAAATTTTCTCTTCAATTATTAGATAATATAAAACACAGGTAGGAAGCTTAAAGCTCCCTACCTAATATGTGAAGATATATAATTGTGTATATTCTTTTAAGAAAAATTTGATTCTTTTCATCTTCATCGATTTCATATAGTAATTGTATTATATTTTCTTTATATCTTTGCATATTATCTCCAGTCTTACATATTTATTAACTTTTCTAATTTTACATCTAGTGCCTTACTAAGCTTACACACTGTAATTAAGGATGGAATTACTTCTTTTCGTTCCACTTTACTTATAACTGATTTGCTAATTCCCGCTTTCTTTGCTAATTCATTGATACTCAATCCTTTCTCAATTCGTACATCTTTTACATAAATTTCAATCATGTAATTCATAATATAGTAATAATCCTTTCCAAAACTAATTTGTCATAGTAATTATGTACTATATTTATTGCAAATCCAATTTTATAACAATAACTGTTTCTTTCGGGAAACCAAACATAGTTGGTCAATATAAGAACACAATTGGTCATATATTGTCGTTTTATGTCTATTTTATAATCAATTAGTACTATAATATGAAAGGGCTACTTTATAAACAAATGTTATAAAGTAGCCCTTAATATTCAATACATTCTATGAGTTAACTAATATATTCTTTTCTATACATAGACCCTAATTTTTGAAGCCTAGATATTCTGTCATCTTTGTCTGGATGACTACTTGCTAAATTTGCAAATAAGCCCTTTTTATATGTACACTCTATGTTATCCAACAAAATACATAAATTATCACCATAACCTAAATCAAATGAAAACTTATCTGCTTCAAATTCATTTTCACGATTAGTCTTCATAACTAATAAAACACCTATTTTTGTCCAAATCCACATAAAACCCATAATAAAGATATTAATCATTAAACCATATAAAGCATTTGCTATCGCTGCTATAAAACTTCCTTCTCCTAAAAAACTAAAGAAGAATCCATATACAATTTGCCAAAAGGTGACGAACAACCTTATAAACACTATCGTCCCCGTTATAATAAAATTACCAACAGATACCATAAGTATTAAATCTGTATCTTTATGTGCTAAATGTCCTAATTCATGCCCTAAAGCTGCTTTAATTAAATTATCATCTAAATACAACAGTCCCTCTGTTATACATATCGTTTTTCGACCAGTTGCAAATGCATTTGGTTCCATATCGTTATTTATATATAATTTAATTCCGTTCGGTAACATAGGATCTTGTTGTTTAGCCTTAATATATACTTCATTAAAAAGTGATTCAATTTTACTTAATTGCTCCATTCTTTTTATTTTTTTACATCCGGTCAGCAATCTAAGAATCCATTCTCCTATTGGCGATAATGCTAGTATTAATGAAAATATATACAAAATAATAGCCATTATTGTAGCTTCTAAAAATGAATTATCCAGAAAAAACTGAACAAGTATAGCAATAATCAACACATTAAGTAATAAGTATAGCCAAACAAATATATTTGATTTACGTGTAAGCTTTTTAACTATATCTATTAAGTACATTTATCATATTCTCCTATTCATAATTTTTATTACATTTTATTACTTGTACTATAATATTTTACCAATACTATCACTGACTGTCAATATTATCTATATTATACAAAATATCAACACTATAATATTCTGAACTATTCTAATAAATAATGGTCACCTTACGACATTTTGTCATAAAGTGACCACTATTGACTGTACTCTATTTTACTCTGTTGGGCTCACAGAAGTTATCATAAAACTCAATATTACTTTCCTGTGATAATGGATTATCCCTTATATATTCCTTCGCTTTTAATACTTCATCATGGCTAAATTCAAATTCATATAATGGTTCTTCTCGCTCGAATCCTTCTTTTAATCTCTTGTTTAATTCTGGATTGGTTCTCCAGATCGAACGTGGATGTAAGGTATCCATGGTATCCGCTGCTATTTTTCTTGTATACTTTATGATTTCCCATAGATGGATATAGG
>ERZ781271.109-NODE-109-length-18851-cov-3.062407_pt1 | contig 18851 bp, 15 predicted proteins | sample MGYA00375849_ERZ781271 | MGnify/ENA primary metagenome ERZ781271 (study PRJEB29790, sample SAMN06051245) | human gut metagenome | host: Homo sapiens | place: USA: Cincinnati, Ohio | collected 2013-06-10 | study: EMG produced TPA metagenomics assembly of the Gut... | reverse complement strand
TTCTGCCTGTCCTTCCTGATAGACACCGAAGGCTGCATTTAAAACAACAACAACTAGAATAATGATGGCATCCGTTAGCCCCCCCATTCCTTCAGTGATAACCGAAAGCGCTGCGGCAACAAGCAAAATGATAATCATCAAATCCTTAAATTGATCAATGAATTTGGCAAGAATAGTACGTTTTTCATCTTCTTCCAATTCATTGTAGCCATAATCAGCTAAGCGCTGTTTAGCTTGAGTACTGGTCAATCCCTTCTTAGAAGATTCTAGGCCAGATAGGACAGTTTTTTCATCTTGGACGTAAAAACTGTCCCTTTTTTGTTTTTTGAACAAAATAAATTCTCCTTCTCGGTCTTTAAAAGAAAAAGACCTGTTTAATAATTAAACAAGTCTCGCTATTTAATATGTTGCCGGAAAACAGTTTCGGATTGACGACAACATCACGGCAAAACCGCTAGCTACTCCCTTGATAATCTTCATTATACCATAAATAAAGGCCTTTTCAATATAAAATACCTCATTTTGAAGAAGCCTGTTACCCTTTCAAAAAGCGATGCTTGGCTTTTTAAGATTTCTCCAGAAATTGGATTATAAATGGCATTCTTATAGAATGATTCAACAGAAAAACAATAGTTAAGAGTCATGGTAAAACCACTCATAAAAGTGTTTTTTTATAACCAGCTGCTGAACTTTTTCTCAAAAAATATTGTCTATGGAACCTCTTTGCTGTTTTTAAAACCAAGTTAATTCTAATTGATATTTTGCGAAAATATTCTGTGATTCTGAATCTGGCTGTTTAAGAACATAGTCAAGCTTGATAGAGTGATTTGTTTTATCAAAAATAAATTTACTGGTTTTTGTCATGAAATGTTGAATACCCATAGGCGTTGGAATAGTCACCAAAGCTTGTACTTCTCTATGAAAACGTAAGACGGATTTTGGATTTGAAAAGCGTGTCATAATTAATTCTTGATCATTACATTTAATCACAACTCTTTCTTTTTCTTCATTGACAAAAATAAAGTAAGAAAAGCCATTTTTCTCGGTCACATCAACCGGATGGGTTTGGTCTATCACTTCTCTTTGACCATCTAGATCAATTTCATTTCTCAAATGAATCTGCATATTTCTCCTTCAATTCATTCTATGTTTAGATTCTGGCTCTTATACCAATCATTAACTTACACTATCTTCTTATAATAGAAGAACGCAACAATGTTGCACCCGTAAAGAAGGCAATAAAGACAACTAAAATCTTGAGATTGTTAATGTCTAAATTACTGAGAAAGAAGGCTGCTGTTAAAACGCCAAGGATACCACCAATAATGATGCCAAAGGTCCCCGGCCAATGAACACGATCAGATTTAATAAATGCTATTGAACTGGCTGTTAAAATCATGGCTGCATCCAACATCATAACGGGCAAAGCAATGGAAGGATTGATGCCCATCAATGAAAAGAAAATCAATTCTGGCGCATAATTACCCAATCCCATAGTCATTAACATGCCAATAATAAAATCAAAAATAATACCAACTAAAAGCCAAATGCCTTTTAGACCACGAATCTGAGAGGAAATGCCTGCTCCAGGATTTGTCAGCATGCGGTAAACCATGACCAAAGCTGCAATAATGAGCAAAATTCCCAAAACACGTTGAACCTGTTGAGTATTCCAATTTTTGGTTATCCGTGTTCCAACAAAGGCTCCCGTAAAAGAGGCTGCTGCCATACAAACCAGAGTAGTAATGTCCACCTTGACAATAGTCACAAAACAAAGTGCCTCAACCAAAACAGGAACAACATGGGCAGTTGACATGGTGGCAGGTATTTTACGATCATCTTCAACTAATTTTGTCGCTTTAAAAAGTGTTGTCGTCGTCGCAAAAGTCCCAATTCCCAAAGTATCTAAGAGATCTGTCACATAACCAATCCAAAACCCTGTTAAAAATTTCTCTTTTAAATTAATTTGATGCTGTCGTGCATGTAATAAAATAGTTCCCATTATCCAAGTAATCAGACTGATCAAAAGTAACTGAATGGTATTTAATATTAAACGATTTGTCATTAGTTCATTATAATGTAAATTTAGGAATCCGTAAATACAAAAAGAAATTTTTTTCTGTTTACATACTTTCTAAAAAACGGTATCTCATGGAAATTTTGTTATAATAAAGCTATGAAAGAAAAAGTATTCCGAGATCCTGTTCATAATTATATACCTGTTGAAGATGAGCTCATTTATGATCTTATCAATAGCAAAGAATTCCAGCGACTGCGTCGCATTAAACAGTTAGGTTCATCTAGTTTTACCTTTCATGGTGCTGAACACAGCCGCTTTTCACACTGTCTTGGTGTTTATTATCTTGCCAGACGTGTTACCAATATTTTTGATAAAAAATACTCAGACATTTGGAATAGTAACGAATCTCTCTTAACCATGACCGCAGCTCTTTTGCATGATATCGGACATGGGGCCTATTCTCATACTTTTGAGAGGCTGTTTGACACTAATCACGAAACCATTACTCAGCAGATTATTTTAAGTCCTGAAACAGAAATCAATACGATTTTAAGGCGTGTCTCACCAGATTTTCCTGACAAGGTCGCTAGTGTTATCAATCATACCTATTCTAACAAACAGGTTGAACAGCTCATTTCCAGCCAAATTGATGTTGATCGCATGGATTATCTCCTGCGAGATTCTTACTTTACTGGTGCTAGCTACGGTGAATTTGATTTAACACGTGTCTTACGCGTCATTCGTCCAATTGAAAATGGTATTGCTTTTTCAAGAGATGGCATGCATGCTGTAGAAGATTATATTATCAGTCGCTATCAAATGTACATGCAGGTTTATTTTCATCCAGCTAGCCGTGCTATGGAAGTTCTCTTGCAAAATCTACTCAAACGTGCAAAATACCTTTATCCCAAAGAAAAAGAATTTTTCACTGTTACATCACCTCATTTAATCCCTTTTTTTGAAAATAGGGTTACCCTAGAAGACTATCTTAGTCTGGATGACGGTGTCATGAATACCTATTTTCAAACTTGGATGCAAAGTGCAGACAAAAGCTTATCTGACCTCGCTAGCCGTTTTATCAATCGCAAAGTCTTCAAATCAATCACTTTTGATGAAAAAGATCTCTCAAATTTAGAAAAACTAAGAGAAATTGTTAAAGACCTTGGTTTTGATCCAACATATTATACTGCTCTTCACCTTAATTTTGACCTTCCTTATGATGTCTACAAGCCAGATGTTCAAAATCCCCGCACTCAAATTGAAATGTTGCAAGAAGATGGCTCCATTGCCGAGCTGTCTACACTATCACCTCTAGTTCATACCTTATCTGGTACTACGCATGGCGATCGTCGCTTCTACTTTCCCAAGGAGATGCTTATCAAAGATGATCTTTTTGTCGAAGCTAAAGAAAAGTTTTCTCACTATATCAAAAATAAGCATTTTTACAATCTCAGAGAGTGAGGTTTAAGCTATTCTCTCTTATTTCTTTAAAACTATTGCAAGCAAGCAACAAATATGAGAAAAATCATTTATGGACTAATTGTTTAGAAATAAAATTAAGATAGGAAGGAAATTTTCTGATAACATTTTGCTTCCTATCTTTCCTTCTCCGCTTGCTTTATCAATTAATCCCCACACAACATGACAAATAAGCTAATTTTTAGTAAGATAGTCTGTAGAAATTTGTAATTAGAAATTAGGAACCAGTATGTCAATTAAATTGGTTGCTGTCGATATTGACGGCACATTACTTAATAGTAAGCGTGAAGTAACACCTGAAGTTTACACTGCTATCCAAGATGCTAAAAAAGCCGGCGTCAAGGTCGTTATTGCAACAGGCCGCCCCATTGCTGGTGTAACCGATTTACTAGAAAAATTAAATCTCAAGGATCAAGGAGATTACGTGATTACTTTTAACGGTGCTTTAGTACAAGATACCGCAACTGGTGAAGACTTGATTAAAGAAACGTTAACTTATGATGATTATTTAGATATTGAATTGCTCAGTCGCAAATTAGGTGTGCACATGCATGCTATCTCTAAAGAAGGTATTTACACTGCCAATCGTGATATCGGCAAATACACTGTCCATGAAGCAAGTTTGGTTAACATGCCAGTCTATTATCGTACTCCTGAAGAAATGGTTGGCAAAGAGATTGTGAAAATAATGATGATTGACGAACCTGAAATGTTAGATGCTGCTATTGCTCAACTGCCAACCAGCCTTTATGAACACTACACAGTTGTCAAATCAAGACCTTTTTATTTAGAAATCATGAATAAAAAAGTCAGCAAAGGCACTGCTATCGTTCATTTAGCAGAAAAGTTAGGACTTAGCAGAGATGAGACAATGGCTATTGGTGATGAGGAAAATGATCGTGCTATGCTAGAAGCTGTTGGAAGCCCTGTTGTGATGGAAAATGGTATTCCTGAACTCAAAAAAATGGCTAAGTACATCACCAAATCAAACGACAACAGTGGGGTCGCTTATGCAATTAAAAAGTGGGTATTAAACTAATGTACACATATAAAATCGGAATTTCAAAAGAAGAACATGACAACTTTATCAAAAACAGCAGTCAAACCAATCTACTACAAAGCAGTTCTTGGGCAAAAGTTAAAGATGAATGGGGAAATGAGCGAATGGGTTTTTATCAAGATAGCAAACTTGTTGCCTCTGCCTCTATTTTAATCAGACCTTTACCTCTTGGTATGACAATGTTTTACATTCCAAGAGGTCCCGTCATGAACTATCAAGATAAAGATTTGGTGAACTTTGTATTGACCTCCTTAAAAAAGTTTGCCAAAAGAAAAAGAGCCCTATTTATTAAGTTTGATCCTTTTATTTTGCTCAACCACCATCAAATTGATGAGGAAGCCATCAATAACCCGCAAGCACAAACTATTATTGATACTTTGAAGCATTTAGGCTGTGAATGGCTGGGACAAACAAGTGACATGGGAGAAACTATTCAGCCGCGTTTCCAAGCCAATATCTATGCAGAGGATTTCTCTGAAGCTAATTTATCTAAGAAAATACGTCAATCCATTCGTACCGCTAAAAATAAAGGGGTTACCCTTCGCTTTGGTGGTTATGAACTTTTGGCAGACTTCTCCGATTTAATGAAAAAAACAGAAGATCGCAAAAGCATTCACCTCAGAGGCATTGATTACTACCGCAAACTCTTAGACAATTATCCCAAACACTCTTTCATTACTTTAGCTAGTCTCAATTTGAAAGAAAGACTTACCGAACTAGAAAGTCAAAGGAAAAAAGCTCAAAATAACCTTGCTAAATTTGGTGATAATGTTAAACCGAGCAAAATTGATAATACAAAAAAAGAAATCGAACGTCTCAATGACGAGATTGCCTTTCTTCAAGAGCATTTATCCCAAGGTAAAGATACCGTTCCTCTTTCAGGAACATTATCTCTTGAATTCGGTAAAACATCCGAAAATGTCTATGCTGGTATGGATGACGAATTTCGCCGTTATCAAGCTGCTATCTATACTTGGTTTGCAACGGCTAACCATGCCTTTGAAAGAGGCAATCACTGGCAAAATATGGGAGGTATTGAAAATAACCTCTCTGGCGGACTTTACAACTTCAAATCAAAATTCAAACCAGAAATTGAAGAATTTATTGGTGAATTTAATTTACCAGTCAGCCCGCTCTATAAATTAGCTAATATTGCCTATACCATACGTAAAAAACGAAGGAGCAAGCATTAATAATGGCTTTACAAAACATCTCTCAAAATGATTTTGCCTTACATGTTCAAAAAGCAGAGCAAAAATCTTTCATGCAGACCTTAGAAATGGCCAAGCTTCTTTCCAAAAGAGGATTTACGCTTAATTATATTGCTTGGTTAGAAAATGGAACAATTGAAATTTCTGCTATTTTATACAGCATGCCCATGACTGGCGGCCGCTATTTTGAAATTAATTGCGGACCAGTTGTCACACGAGATAAGCATCTAACAGATTTTTACAGAGAACTAAAAGACTATGTCAAAGAAAAAGGTGCTTTAGAATTAGTAATAAAACCTTATGACACCTATCAAACCTTTGATGGTGATGGCCAAGCAACCAGTGCTGAAAAAAAAGAACTTATCTCGCAATTAACTAATCTCGGTTATCATTTTGATGGCTTGCAGAGGGATTATCCTAATGGTGAACCTGATTGGCACTATGTCAAAGATTTATCGGATATTAGCGAACAAACACTGCTAAAATCCTTCAGTAAAAAAGGACGCCCTTTAGTAAAAAAAGCCAAAACTTTCGGCACTAAACTTCGTCGGCTTAATCGTGATGAGCTTAACCTCTTTAAGGAAATTACTTCAGCCACTTCTGATCGCAGAGAATACAGTGATAAAAGTCTGGACTACTACCAAGACTTTTACGATAGTTTTGGAAATAATGCCGAATTTATGATTGCCAGCCTCAACTTTGAAAATTATCTTAGTCATTTACAAAGGGATCAAAATAAACTTGGCAATAAAATTGCTAAGTTGCAAGCTGATTTGGAAAAAAATCTGCATTCTGAAAAAAAACAAAACCAATTGCGTGAACTGTCCAGCCAATTCGATACCTTTACAACTCGTCAAGAAGAAGCTCAGAAATTTATCACTAAATACGGCAAAAAGGATGTCATCTTAGCAGGCAGTCTCTTTGTTTATACACCTCAAGAAGCCGTCTATCTTTTCTCAGGTTCCTATCCAGAATTTAATAAGTTTTATGCGCCTGCTCTTCTACAAGAACATGTGATGCTTGAAGCTCTTAAAAGAGGAATTTCTTTTTATAATCTCCTTGGTGTTACAGGGCATTTTGATGGTTCAGATGGTGTTCTTCGTTTCAAACAAAATTTCAATGGTTACATTGTCCGCAAGATGGGAACATTCCGCTACTATCCAAGACCATTGAGATACAAGTTCTTAAATACTATTAAGAAAATACTAAGACGCTAGCTGTTTTCACAAAACAGGCTAAGTATTGCCTATTGCCTTTAGTTTAAAAGAGACACCTTCAATCAACGTTTCTCAGGTTGAGGAAAAAGTCCATTTGGATGATTTCTTTAATCCTTTTTCTTTTTACAAGATAAATAAGAACTCCTAAAAATTAAAAATAGACGAAGCAGAGCGACACAAGTATAGCTGGAGTTAGCTAAAATAGTTTGGGACTGTTTTAGATTGGGGATAGACCAAAGCAAAGTTTTGAGACACTCTTTTAACGCTCTATCATGAAATTTTTGAAGATTATTAACTAGATTAAACTAAGAACTTTATTTATTATTTATTTTTAAAACTTTCTACCAAAAAACACTGCTGATTTTTATCAACAGTGTTTTTAAGTATGAAATGAATTTCTTGCAGGTTTAAAAGTTAAAATACAAGCAGAAAATCATCAATTCTAATTAGCTGCTCAGCTTATTTGACAAAGTCAAGAAGGGCAAGGAAACTGTCTGCTTGCAGTGAAGCACCGCCAACAAGAGCACCATCAACATTTTCTTTAGCCATGTATTCTGCAACATTTTCTGGTTTTACAGAACCGCCGTATTGAATACGGACAGCCTGAGCAACTTCTTTTCCATAAAGTTTTTCAACGGTTGCACGAACAACACCACAGATATCATCTGCAATATTAGCATCAGCTGACTTACCAGTACCAATAGCCCAGATTGGTTCATAAGCGATAACCATACTTGATACTTGCTCAGCACTCAAGCCTTTAAGGTCAGCAGTGATTTGTCCTTCAATCCATTCAGCTGTTTTACCTGCTTCATAAGTTTCAAGGGATTCACCACAACAAAGAATTGGCGTCATCTTGTGCTTAAAAATAGCATGTGCTTTTTTGTTAATCTCTTGATCTGTTTCATGGAAGTAATCACGACGTTCTGAGTGCCCAATAATAACATAGTCAACACCAAGTGCTGCAAGCGCTGCAGGACTTGTTTCACCAGTAAAAGCACCAAAATCTTCCCAGTAACAGTTTTGAGCTGCAACTTGCAATTCTGTACCTTTCACGCCTTTTTTCATTCCTTCAAGGAATAATGCAGGTGATCCAATAACAGTATCAACAAGATTATTTGAAGGAATATTGTTCTTAACTGCATCAATGAACTCACGCGCTTCAGCAGCAGTCTTGTTCATTTTCCAGTTACCAGCAATAATTGGTTTACGTGACATTTCACTTACCTCTTCTTCTTTTATTTACAATCCCTATTTTAGCATATTTCCTATAAATATTAAAGATTATTCTATGTTTTTCTTAAAAACACTAAAGCCGTTAAAATGCAAATAAACATAAAACGAGAACAGGCAAAAATGATTAAGAAAACTCAGGAGTAGCTAGTTGAACTGCATCTTTATGATAAAACCGATTATACCTTTACCGGCCAAGACTATTTTGAAAAATGTTTACAGCCTTGCAGCTGTCGGCAACACGTAAAAGGAAAATAAACGACAAGCTAATTTTGCTGCAATACATTAATGGAGTGTTTATCTCAGTAGCACCCAGAAATTAACTTCCTAAAATAACAGTTTAGTCTAAAGGTAAATTTAATTTTTTTGACACTTAGCTTCAACTTTATCTTTTCTCCACTGTTAGTATACTAACTTCTGTTTATATATCATATAATTCTGTTATCATCACGATCTCCATATTTTTGGAAGATATATTCTCCCCGTTTACCTTTAATATAAAACTCGTACGAATTTTTGAAGATGATATCTTCTCCAAACTGATTTAAATATTCTATTGCAAGTAGTTGACGTGTGTTCATAACATTAACACCCCCTAATCAATTGTCAATAAACTTAGATGTTTAATGAAATAATTTCATCAAAATATTGTAACTCTTCCTTTCTATGTGTTATACAAATCACAACCTTATTACTGACAGTTTCTTTTATTAGTTGATAAAATGTGCTGGATGATTTTATATCTAAACCACTTGTAATTTCATCAAATAATATAATATTAAAATCTGATATAAGTGCCCTTAAAATGAGAATTTTTTGCTTCTCTCCACCTGAGAATGATTTGGTCATTTCTCCTGTTATTTCTACATTTAAATCAGTATGTGGCGAAATGATATTATCAATTTCTAGCTTTTTAGCTAAAGAATATAAAGTTTCTAATTGGTCAGAAGTTAGCTCTGTATGTGGATATCCTAGGTTATCTAGTAAACTTCGATTAAATAATACAGAATCTTGATTAATATACAAAACTTTTGTTTTTAAAGGTTGATAAATTATCCCCTTATCAGGTATTAAAAAATCTGCTATTAATTTTAAAACGGTTGACTTTCCAGAACCATTATCTCCAATAAGAGCAGTCAGCTTCCCATATTCAAAACGACAACTCAAGTCTTTTAGAACTTGTACCTCATTATCTAATTTTTTGTAGCAATATGAAATATTATCAAATATCACATCTAATCCGTCATATATTAACCTATGATTCTGTTTGATAATATCTCTATTATTCCCATATTGTAATTTAGAAAGAGCAGCTTCTAGACGATCCTTCAGCTCCACTCCTCCTAAAAAGTCAGTTCCAAAATTAGATAAATTTAAAACAGAATATATTAGGATAAGTATAAACTCTAAATTTTGTTGCTTAAAACTACTAAAATTAATTAGACCTATATAAAGAATTAAGCCGATAAGAAAAACTAAAATAACCTGCTGTAACAAATATACTAGATGTATTTGTTTTTGAATTTTATAATAGATATTTTTTTCACAAGTAAGTCTAGTATCAAAAAACTCTAGTTCATGTTTAAATGATAAATAGGAGAATACTGTATCAAGGTTTTTAAAAAAGTCATCTATTGACTTATTAACCTCAACTGTTGAATCTAAAGCCTTCTTTATGTCATTTCTGTTTTTCTGTGTTAATATCGCTGATAATACCATATATATAAGACAAACCAATAAGTATAATATACCTATTTCAAGACTATAACCACTAATTAAGCTAGTATAAAACAATACAGTGACAGCAACTTTTACAATAGATGGCAATAATTCTTGTACTAGATTTCTACAAACAAACGATATTTCAGACATCAGACTTTGAAGAGTAGAAGATTTATAATCATTATAGTATTCATAACCTCTTGATTCTAAAAAGAGAAACAAGATTCTTTTGGACGATTTTCGTGTTGCTTGTACTAAGTCATTTTTGATGAAATTGATAAGCGCTGGAATTAACAATGATATTAAAAAGAATAACAAACATTTATAGTTAACTTCATTGTTCACTAACTTTGACAGAAAATAAGGCTGCAAGCAGATAATAATATTTAAAACACATAGACCTCCAACAGAAATAATATATTTGAACTTTCCAGTATCTCGCATAACATCTTTTAAATAACTAATTATCATCTTCTAATTTTTGGAACTCCTCAAAAGTTTTAGCTGGGCTTGTTAGTATACGTTTTAAAATTAATCTCCATGTTTGAAAATCAGCATCTCCCCATGCACTTTTTTCTTTGACATAATCTATTATTTTTCTAAGTTCTTCTTGTGAAATATTCTTACCGTATTTTTTTAGCATCATTTCCGAAATTGCTGAACCGCTATTAAAATAGTCATTTTGTCTCACTGATTCTACAAAATCTGAAATGACATGCCGAGTAGGTAAAGAAATAACCCTATTTAAAAAAATAACAATACTAACCATCTTTTCAACTACACCATTTTTGATCAGTTCTATTGGCAAGGTATAGTTCCCCTCCACATTTCTATCACTTAAAGGGATACGACATGAAAAAATGGTGGGTTCTATACGATACATTTCAATACTTTTTTCTGAAGTTGTTAATCTGTCAACAAGTATATTTACTGCATCCCAACTTTCTCTAGTTATCACTGTTAAACTCATATATTTACTATCTAAATCATTATTTAATACAAAATAATCTACTAAATCCGTATTGACATTAATGTTTTTGGTTAATTGAAATTTAACTAGCATCCCATTAATTGGCGGTTCTCCTCCTCCAATTAGAACCGTATCATTCTTAATCGAACACATACTATACGGAGTATGCCCGACAGGATATCTAGATAAACATATACCTGTGTATTTGTCTACACAATATACCCTAGCATCCACTAAAATTAAAGCAGTTCCTCCAGCAATCGATATAGGAGAAACAATGGGTTTTTCGGTAAAAGTTTGCTCCCATAAAACATGACCATCATCAGTAGATAAACATCCTACTACTCCATTTAATGTAGTATAATATAGACGATTTTCATCAACAACCACAGTTTCTCTATCACAATCCCCATTCACATTCACATCCCACTCAAACTTACCAGTAACCAAATTAAATTTAAAAATAGTATTGTTATTTGTCAAATAGACAAAATCACCTTCTATCCACGCACCAGATGTATCTATACTAATGATTGAACCTTTTCCCAGCGGAACTTCTAACATCACCTTCAAAGTATCATTATTTAATATCCAAAATACTTTTTTCGATTCATTTATATCATCATAATATTTGGTACCAGTTACTAAAATAGAATCTTGATACTTTAAAATAACTCCATAGATAAATGCCTTATCTATTTTAGAACGCCGTATAACATGCCCTTTAGAATCAATTCCAATAACTAGTTCAGCACAACCTACCCAAACTAAATTATCAAACACATTTAATGACGTTCTAATTCTACTTCCTAATTTTATACTGAATACTTCCTCGCCACTATTTTTATCAATTCCTGTTACAGTATCAAATTCACTGAGCATATATATAGTTTCTTCGTAAACAACTGGTGTACCATACCCACCATTTAATAAGCGTTTTTCCCAAAAAACAGTCCCATTATTGATATCAAATTTTTTTAAAATATATTCTCTACTTTTCTCAGAATATCCTACAATATATGCTAAGTCTGGCATATATTTATCAAAAAAAGCTACTCTTAATAAACAGTCGCTAGAAATAGCCCATTTTTCTTCTAAAAAAATTCTTCCTTCTACATGTTTTGTCTCCTTAAGATATTCTTGATACATACAACGCCTTCCTTTCAAAAATATAATAAAAATGAAGCTATACGATTATTATATAATAGTATAGCTTCAAGCGTATTAATATGCAATCTTTTAGATGAGAAAATTATGCTATATCACATTCATGCGTTCTGCTAAACCATTGATTTTTTCCACTTTTTGAGCAAATTCAACAATTTCATTGAATGAATACTCTATAGTATCATTGTGTTGATAAGGACGACTTCCTCTAATTTCAGCTTTAATAGAAAACTCTAGGTTATTTGCACCCTCAACATTACCTTCAATTGGAAAATAAATGTTTGCAAACTCGCCAATGTGCCGGTTCCCCTTAATTTTCCTAGTTAGTTCATAGCCTAGCTCACTAAAAAAAACAGTAGCCTCAAATGAAGTAAACTCTGTTTCTTCTTTATCCATTATATATCCTCTTGGAGTATAAAATCCAATTCTAAGATTTAACAGGTGATTACCATTATTATCATTCTGTACTGAAATTTTCACATCTGGCTCTGCCATCCTTGTACATTTATCTGCACTGCAATTTACCCAAACTTTATGTAAAATACTGTATGGGAATATCCTGACACCACCGCCTTCTCCTTGCCATTCTTCATGCCAAGGATCAACTGCTAAAAACTCTTCTTTTGTATCATCGTATCCTACAATTAACACTGCGTGCGATTCCATATCTAATTTCTTATTCTTCTCAAAATTATCACAAGGATAATCAGCAGCAGAATGTAGTCTCGCCAAAATTGGAATATCTTCTGCGATAGAATCTCTGATGCTATCCAAAGTTCTTTGAGATCATGGTTCATATCCAGAAACTGGTACAAGCCCTGTCGATAATTTATGAGAACGACTTCCCATATTGTTATGAATAACCCTCATTACAAAGACCTCCTAATATTATATTTAGAAAACGTTTTTTTTACAAGAGAGTATACTCCTAAAAATTTTATTTGTCAACGTCTTATCCTATTTTTCCATTAAACTTTCTCTATGCTCAAAGTGATAATACTTTAGATAAATTAAAATTGAAGATACTCCACATGCTAGTTAGTAACTCTTAGAATATTTTTTATCAAACAGTTCCGTATTTACTTATTAAGATTTTATTTAAGAACGAATTTTCGCAAAACAAGGGAAACTAGCCCTTACCGCTCTGGACTTTGAAACACGGAACATTATCATTGTTCTAGACAATAATTGCCATACACGACTATCAGAGATACTTTCTCAAATACTCAACTAAAGCCAGAAAAGCTGTCAAAGTCATTACCTTGAATATGTCTGGTACCCACATCCCACTGCTCGTAGACTATTCCAAATTCAAAAATCGTACTGGATCACTTCCATATCATTCAACACCTCAATAAAGCCATGAACCGCACTCGCATCCAGATGATGAATCAATTTGACCGCCAATCCCTACCCTACAAAGCCATTAAATACTTTTAGAAGCAACTCCTTCAAGATAGCCGAACGCTCAATAATACCTTGATTTACAACCGCACCTTTCGTGCCCACCTCTCTCTAAGGGAAATTATCCAGAAGATAAAGGCTTTCTCCCCAGAGCTAACCGGCTGCTATGACCTCTACCAGCTTTTGCTTTTTCACTTTCAGAAGAAACGACCCGATGAATTCTTTGGATTGATACAGGAGGCTCTCCCCTCTGTCCATCCTATTTTTCAAACTGTCTTTCGGACCTTTATCAAAGATAGGGACAAGGTTATCAACGCCCTGAAGATGCCATACTCCAATGCCAAGCTCGAAATCACCAACAATCTCATCAAAGTCATCAAGCGCAATGCTTTTGGCTTTTGGCTTTCGTAACTTTGATAACTTCAGAACTCGGATTTTCATTGCCCTGAACATCAAAAAAGAGAAGACAAATTTTGGAGCCCACTGAAAAACTCATCTTCCTTCCGACGAAAATCTCTTGAAACAGCTGGATGTAATCTAGCCACTAAATGCACATCTTCTCGCTTGGTAAATGGAATATTATCCTCTCCAGAGTAGGCCCTATCTCCTACAATAGCTTCGATTGTGGCGCCGTTACCCTTAGATTTTTGATAGAATTCTTCTAAAACAAGACCATCACTTTTTTCACCAGATGTGACGAGGCAAGCGGTGATAATCCACTCATCTGTCATGGCAATCGGACAACTGATAAATGTCTTTTAATAAGAGATATTTAAACATCATAATCAGTGAATAAGCTTTGCGACCAAAGTCAAGACGATAATTCTTTTCCAATTCATCATATTATCAAGCATACAATCACCTCAACTTTAGTATAGCAAAAAAGCCATCAAATGATGGCTTTTTCAGTGGACTACAAATTTTGTCCTCTCTAGATGTTAATTACATTCAGCCCACTACAGTTGACAAAGAGTCATTAGAAACAGAGTCTCTTGCAAGACTCTCTACTACACAATTATTGTCTGACGAATAATTGTTAGATGGGAACTTAATTTCTTAAGCTTCGATTTCTGAAACGATACCTGAACCAACAGTACGTCCACCTTCACGAATAGAGAAAGTAGTACCTTGTTCAACAGCGATTGGATGGATCAATTCAACGTCAATAGTAACGTTATCACCAGGCATAACCATTTCAGTACCTGCTGGCAACTCAATTGAACCAGTTACGTCAGTTGTACGGAAGTAGAATTGTGGACGATAGTTATTGAAGAATGGTGTATGACGTCCACCTTCTTCTTTAGTAAGGATATAAACTTCACCTTTGAATTTAGTATGTGGGTGAATTGAACCTGGTTTAGCAAGAACTTGACCACGTTCGATTTCATCACGTTGGATACCACGAAGGAGAACACCAACATTATCCCCTGCAATACCTTCATCCAATTGTTTACGGAACATTTCAACACCAGTAACAACAGCTTTTTGAATGTCATCACGGATACCAACGATTTCAACTTCATCGTTAACTTTAACAGTACCACGATCAATACGTCCTGAAGCAACAGTACCACGACCAGTGATTGAGAAAACATCTTCGACTGGAAGAAGGAGCGGCTTGTCAGTATCACGTTCTGGATCTGGAATGTAGTCATCAACAGTATGCATTAATTCCATGATGATATCTTCTTGAGCAGTATCGCCTTCAAGAGCTTTAAGAGCTGAACCTTGAATAACTGGAATATCATCACCTGGGAAATCATATTCTGAAAGAAGATCACGGATTTCCATTTCAACCAATTCAAGCAATTCTTCATCGTCAACCAAATCAACTTTATTCATGAAGACAATGAGGTATTTAACACCAACTTGACGTGAAAGAAGAATGTGTTCACGAGTTTGTGGCATTGGTCCATCAGTTGAAGCTACTACAAGGATAGCACCATCCATTTGGGCAGCACCAGTGATCATGTTTTTAACATAGTCCGCGTGTCCTGGAGCATCAATGTGAGCATAGTGACGTTTTTCAGTTTCATACTCAACGTGCGCAGTATTGATAGTAATACCGCGTTCGCGTTCTTCAGGAGCAGCATCAATAGATGAATAATCTTTTGGTTGGTTTACTGCACTTGGAAGACGACGTGCCAGTACAGTTGTAATAGCTGCAGTTAAGGTAGTTTTACCATGGTCAACGTGTCCGATAGTACCAATGTTAACGTGTGGTTTACTACGATCGTATTTTTCTTTTGCCATTTAGGAAAAGCCTCCAATAAAATATATTTTATAGATAGACAGTAGGCATACAGTCTAACTTTACCTTACTATTTTAACAAATTACGTTAAAAATGCAAGTATTTTATAACTTTTTTATCTTATCTTATTAACAATTATTCCTAATTAAAGAAGTGACTTTCATTTATTTAGAAGCTTTTTTATTATAACTAAAAAATCGGAAAAAGTATCCAATTGATTTATTCTCCATAAGTCTCCTGTTGCGATTGAGGATCTATAAAAACATCTGTATCATCACGCTCGGCTTCTTCCACTTCCTGATAAATATCTTCTCGTTTCTCATTAGCATCAATATTTAATACAAAACCAATAGCTACCGACAAAACAAGAAGACTGTTTCCTCCCTGTGATAGAAAGGGAAAAGTAACACCTGTTGAAGGAATAAGGCCGGATATTCCACCAATATTGACAAATACCTGCATCAGCATCATAGAACCAATACCCAAAGCAATCATGGAGTTAAAAGGATTTTTAGCTTTAACACCAACTAGCAGAATACGCAAAATCAAAAAGAAAATCAAGGCTAAAATGAGTCCTGCTCCAATCAGTCCTAATTCTTCAATAATAATTGAAAAGACAAAATCCGTTTGTGCCTCTGGAAGATAGCCTCGCTTTTCAATAGAATTGCCCAAACCACGTCCCAGCCAACCACCATTACTCATAGCATAATAGGAATTAGCCAACTGGTGTCCAGAGTCTGTCACATCCTTAAACGGATTGAAAAAAGCACTAAAGCGTTTAGCAACATAGCCAAAAACTGGAACCTTGCTCATCGTTTTAACACCAACCATATTGATGAGACCTAAGAAGATTGCTGATAACGTAATAATCCCAGTTAATAAAGCAGAAAACCAACGATAGCCAATACCACTGACTGAATACATAATAATAGCTGTTAAAACAATAATGGTCGCATTTCCCAAATCGGGCTGTGCTGCAACCAAAAGAATCAAAACTAAAGAATAAAAACGCCAATCCTTTAGATCACTCAACTGCTTCGGCCACCATTTACGTTTGGTCAAAGCTTGATAATCATAAATTTCAATAGATTGCTGCCGCCTAGCAAAGGTAAAAGCCAAAAACCAGACCATAATAACTTTTAAATACTCAGCCGGCTGAAAGCTGATGGGACCAATAACTATCCAACCATGAGCACCATTAACTTCCTGTGTCCAAAAACGCGCAATTAAAAGCAGCACCACTTCTATCATCATCATAACAGTTAAAACACCACTGTTCTTCAAAAAATTTAATTTTAAGCGGTAAATAAAAAGGATAGCCAATAAACTAATAACCCAAAAGGCAGCCTGATTTATGACAGAACGAAAAGGATTTAAACCATTTTGTATTAAGCTAGCACTGGTTGTTGAATAAACAACAATCAAACCTAACACTGATAAAATTAAATAGGGCAATAATATCGAATAATTCAGCAAATGCCGCTTATCAATTTTCATTACATTTCCTCAAATATCTTACAAGTTTAACATTAGCATTATATCATCTTTTAAAGTTAAAACAAAGAAAATAACTGATGAATCATATCAAACTTTGCCTTTAACACTTTCTGATTAGCATATATCTGATGAATTTTTTTATTCTCTTAAATAAAAAAGAAATGAAAAATCTGAAAATTTAAGAAAATCTGCTGTTTCCGATATAAAAATTAGTGTTTTTATACAATTAAAAAGCTCTATAACCTCCGAAGCAAATTTCATCCATTACAGATATTATAGAGCTTTTTTCTGTTTAACCTGAATTTCGTAAGCCAGTTGCGACACCATTAATAGTAATGTGAATCAGGTTCTCTAAATTCTCACCTAATTCACCACGACGCTGACGTTTAATTAACTCAATTTGAATATAATTTAAAACATTAAAGTAAGGTAAACGATAATCAAGACTAGCTTTCAAATAACTATTATCTTCTAAAAGCTGTTTGTGACTTTCAATTGCTAGAATAACATTTTTGGTTAATTGCCATTCATCCAAAATAGTTGCAAAGACTTCTTTTGTTTCTTCATCCTGACATAATTTAGCATATTCAAAGGCAATATTCATATTTGATTTGGATAAAACCATGTCAACATTTGACAACAATGAATGGAAGAAAGGCCATGATTGATACATTTCCTGCAATTTAGCCAAATTCTTTTCATCCTTATCTATAAAATGTTTAAAGGCTGAACCGACACCGTACCATCCTGGAAACATGATGCGATTTTGAGACCATGAGAATACCCAAGGAATAGCGCGCAAACCGCTGATCTCTGTAATCGTCTTACGAGCTGCTGGACGGGAACCAATATTCAAACTTGAAACTTCGCGAATTGGACTAGCTGCGAAGAAATAATCATAGAAATGTTCGTTTCCGAAAACTAAATCACGATAAATGAGATTACTGTCAGCAACAATTTCATCCATGATTAAACGATAATTGACTAAGTTATCTGAATTGACAATCCTTCTTGTCACCATGCGATCAAGAGTTGCTGAAACCAGCATTTCCAGGTTGTAGTATGCAACATCCTTATTGCCATATTTATTACCAATAACCTCACCTTGTTCTGTTAAACGAATCCGATCCTTGATGGAACCAAATGGCTGTGATGTAATAGCCTCATAAGATGGACCGCCACCACGTCCAACAGTACCGCCGCGTCCATGGAAAAAGGTGATTTTGACACCATTATCAGAACCAATTTCTGTCAATTCATTTTGTGCTTTGTAGAGCGCCCAGCCAGACGATAAATAACCACCATCCTTGTTAGAATCTGAGTAACCCAGCATAATTTCCTGATAATTATGATTGGCTGCAATCCATTTTTTAACAATATCATAATTGAGATACTGTCTCATGATTTCGCGAGAATTATCCAAGTCCTCAATGGTTTCAAATAAAGGAACAATTTGCACACGCGCCTTATCTGTATCAACCAAGCCGACTTCTTTGAGCATGATAGCTAATTCAAACATATCAGAAATGCTTTCTGTGTGTGAAATGATATGTTGTTTAATCACATCTTCTCCCAGAGCATCCTTCAATTTCCTAGCTGTTTTAAAAATAGCTAATTCA
>ERZ781271.108-NODE-108-length-18891-cov-2.927851_pt1 | contig 18891 bp, 20 predicted proteins | sample MGYA00375849_ERZ781271 | MGnify/ENA primary metagenome ERZ781271 (study PRJEB29790, sample SAMN06051245) | human gut metagenome | host: Homo sapiens | place: USA: Cincinnati, Ohio | collected 2013-06-10 | study: EMG produced TPA metagenomics assembly of the Gut... | reverse complement strand
ACTATCATCTTTATTAAAAGAAATTTGTAACGTATTCTGTTCAATATAATCGCTCATATTTTCTAATCGTTTTTGAGGATTATTATCACGTTGAACCAAATCAATAGCTTGTAGTTCATTTTTATTATGAGATTTTTCCAAAGCCAAGATACTAGTATCTACTGTTGCACCAAACATACCTGAACCAAGATTTACTAAGAGATAAGGATTTGTCTTTTCCAAAAAATAATTACGCAAAGATTGACCATATCCAGCACGTAAATATTTATTTGATGTGATGAATCCTAAAAGTCCGTGAGATTTTAATAATTGAGTAGCGCGTTCAAAGAAAAGACTATAGATATCTCCCGTTGCTTCGTAGCTATCAAACTCTCCCAATTGCTTATAAATGTATTTCTCAATATCAGAAAAAATTTGTTTCTTTTGGAGTTGAATATATGGAGGATTACCGAAGATAATATCAAATCCTCCACTATAGTTTCCATCTTTATCAAAAAATACTTCTGGAAGATTAAATTCTAAAATCTCTATATGTTTATCAACGAAAGTTTTCTCTAGGTCTTCTTTGGTATATTTTTTGGTTTTAATATAATCAGAAGCCATATCAATAAAGTTTAATTGCAACTGGGCTTTTACTTCAGCAAAATTGTTTCCTTTTCCAGAAATCCATTTTTTCTTTTCACCATATAGCTCTTTAATTGTGTCTTTATAAGTATTAAACCATTCTAATTTTAGTGATTCAGGAACCACTGAAATAAGTGAATTTTGATTAATTAAATTTTTTCCAATTAGTTCGGGAAGTTTACTTTGAGTATCACCTAAAGACTCCAAGGTCAATGCAAAACTAGATACTATCAGAGCTTTCAAATCTAGATCGATACCATAAATCATCTGATTTACTGCGAATTTTTGAAAATCAACGACTGAACCAAATTCTCTTATTTGTACAAGCAAAGGCTTTACGTCTGGCAGTTTTTCTAATTCAGCATACCAATTTCCTAGCTTCCTAACTGCACCAGCAAGAAATGTCCCACCACCACTTGAAATATCGGCCATTTTAAGTTTTAGAACACTTCTTAAAATTTTTATTTTTTGAGAAGTTGATGATGCATTTCGGAGTTTATCAGAGATTTCAGATAGTTTTTTTCCTAGAGTAATATCAATAATATAATCTGTAATTTTAGCATTTGTATAGAATGCCCCCTGTTCTCGTTGCTGAGTATTGTCTTTACTATATTCCCATTTTCCAGATATATTTTTAGTTAAACTCATCTTAAGAGTCTGTTCATATTGCTCACCAATAGTCCCAGGAGTGACATCTTCTAAATCAAAATCAAGGTTAGTAGAACTCGTTACTCTCCAAATAAGAGCATACTCAGATTCACTTAATGTCTTTTCAATTCTAGTGGCAGCTTTCGCAATATCTGAAACGTATAAATCTCCGCCATAAACATTTTCCATATAAGAAAGTTGAGTTTCATGAATTTCTGCGACTTCTTGGTCATTGATATCATCAGGTATAACATCAAACAATGATAATTGTTCTTTTTTTGAAGACAAAACTTCTTCTACTCTTTGCAAATCAAAATGTGCTTTAGTTTCGAGGGTTTTATCAACTGATGTCCCTAAACCAACTTTTGAAACAGACTTTCTAGCTGTTTCATTTTCATACCCAAAACGCCCTTCTAAAATCCGGACTAGGATATAACGCAAAACTAAAGTATCTAAAACTGCAGAAATCACATCTGCATAATATTGTGAAGTTTCATCTATTTGATCAAGTTTTTTGAAAAAAATATCTTTAATAATACGTTGATATTCGGAACTTTCCTGAATTCTCTTCCAAAAATTAAGACGTAAAATCCTAGTTTTATTAATAAACTGTTCATCATCAGCAATAGCAAATCGAAAAAGATCAGTTTTAAATTTCTCGTCAAGTTGTATTAAACCAAAAAAGTCATCTTCTATATAATTCTTATTATCTACCAAAGAATCTGAATGTAATAATGTTAATTTCATCAAATATTTAGAATTATTTCGAGATAATTTATCAGGTGTTAAAATCAATCTTCGTCTATAGTCTGCTGAATCAAAAATAATGACTATATTTTTTCCAATGACAATAATAAAATCAACTTCTGCACTTGTCTGATCTCTTTCCATCATTGCCTGTGTCGCATGCAAAAAGAAAGTCTTGAACTGATTTGCACGAGTTTTGAGTAGTAACATAAGCAAATATACCTTCTAAATTATTAGGTCGCATAAAAGCAAAGATTGTATTTTTATCAAATAATTCTCTGATACTTTCAACTTTCTCAACTTTAAAACCAAGATATTTCGCCAAACACTCAACGCTACTAAAATTAGGTTCAAGTTGTTTCAATAATTCCACTGCAAAAAGATTTGACATTGTATTCCCTGCTTTACTTATTTTAATAAACATATTATACCATGAATATTAATTCTTAACTTAAGTAGTTTCTATTTCTACTTGTAAACAAATAACGATTCCCAACTTCTCACCAAGTATCAACTTACATTTTGTCCAATTTGTTTATTAACGCTCAATGTAAATTTACATTGGCGGTTAGAGAAAAATGATTTTAAAAAAATGGTTTCTTTTTGTGTATTTTCTAGTGGTTTACGAATAATATAGATGAAAGGTACTCTAATCTTTTAAATACGTTTAAGGAAGCGAATTATTACGCTCCATGTTATTAAAATGACAGTGACGATTCCAAAAAAGTTTAAAGATTAAGGAAGAGACAGAATTTTCTGTCTACAAAGGTATTGATGATGTTATTGTCCTAGCACCCAAATTGGAAAATCCCTTTAAGAAAAAGATAGATTTGAGAATGACAAACGATTTTGAAGGAGTGACTTTGTTGGATAATGAGTAAGAATTATATTCCTCAAAAACAAGATTTAGTTTGGCTTGATTTTGACCTATCAGCTGATAGGGAAATTCAAAAACGACGTCCTGCTCTTGTTATTTCCAGTCGTGCCTATGCTAGGCAGACTGGGTTTGTCACTATTTGTCCCATTACCTATGGGCAGGAAAAACTAAAAGCGCAAAATCTTCTGGTTGACCTTAGTCATCCAACTATTGATGGGTTCGTTAATCCTTTTCAACTCCATACCTTTGATTATAGGGCAAGAAACATCCAAAAGATTGGACAATTAGATACAGAGGCATTTCAAAAGGTTGTGCAACTTTACCAATATATTTTCGAAGATTAATTTTAATACTATCAAAAAAGCTGTCAAACATTTTTGACAGCTTTTTGAATGATTTATAAATCCCACTGGTCTTCTTTTAGTCTTTTCACTTGCCGTTTAAAGGATTGATTTTCTTTTTCTAGGGTCTTCAAAGTTTCTGTAATGTCATCAAGAAACTCATCATCTTCTTTTCTGACTATAACCTCGAAATGTGGCAAAAAACTTTTTCCAACAATGTCTTTTGCCGTTATCATTTTTGCTACTCCCTAATAATCCGTAATCTCTTTGCGATCATGAACATTACTTTGTTTACCTTGGCGAGACTTGAGAACGGCTTCGACATCGGCTGGTGTTACGCCAGTCTCAACCAGCATGACAGCCAAATGATAAAGAACATCAGCGGTTTCATTGGCAATCTCAATCTTGTCAGCATTTTTGGCACCGATAACCACTTCGGTTGCTTCTTCACCGACTTTTTTGAGAATCTTGTCCAATCCCTTATCAAAAAGATAATTAGTATAGGACCCTTCCTTAGGGTTTTCTTTGCGATCTAGCGCTTCTTTGTAAAGTGTTTCTAGCATAATTAAAATGTGAGAGTGTCTAAAAAGCGACCGAATTTTAGGAAATTATCTGGAAAATCAGGATTTCCCAGATAATTTATCTCAATTCCGAGCTTTTAGCTTGAACTCATTTCCTTTCTTTCGATTTTTTGAAAATAGCAGAGCTTAATTTTCATCTTGTTCTTGACCATATATCTCATTAAAAAAACAAGAATAAGCTCCTGTATGGCAGGCGGCGCCGACTTGTTCTACGGCAATGAGGAGAGTGTCTTGGTCACAATCTGTCTTGATGGACTTGACATACTGATAATGCCCACTGGTATCTCCCTTATGCCAGAGTTCATTGCGAGAGCGGCTCCAGTAGTACATTTCTTTGCTTTCTAAAGTTTTTTGATAAGCCTCTTCATTCATATAAGCCAGCATGAGAACTTGACCCGTCTGAAAGTCTGTCACAATAACTGGTAATAGGCCACCTTGTTTTTTAAAATCTAATGATAAATCGGTCATTATCTCACCTCGATTCCATGCTCTTTCATGGCTTTTTTGGTATCTGCGATAGAAACCTCGCCATAATGGAAAATGGATGCTGCTAAGGCACCTGTTGCTGGGGTCTTTTCAAAAACTTCCACCATGTGCTCCATATTTCCGGCACCACCTGAGGCAATGATGGGAATATCAGCCAACTGGGCAACGGAATTTAACATATCTAAGTCAAAACCAGACTTGGTGCCGTCCTTATCCATGCTTGTTAGGAGAATTTCGCCAGCACCCAGCTGAACGGCTTCTTTAACCCAAGATAAGAGATCAATGCCTGTATCTTTTCGGCCACCTGCAACGTAAACATGCCAAGAATCATCTGCTTCTTTGCGCGCATCAATGGCAACGACCACACATTGGCTGCCAAATTTCTCAGCACAATCCTTGATTAACTGGGGATTGGCGATAGCCGATGAATTAACAGCGACCTTATCGGCACCAGCCTTGAGCATTTTATTCATATCATCAACTGAACGAATACCACCGCCAACGGTAAAGGGAATAAAGACTTGGTCCGCTACATGCCTTACCATATCCACTGTCGTTTCTCGATTGTCCGAGGTTGCTGTAATATCTAAAAAGACCAGTTCATCACAACCCGCTTCATAATAAGCACGCGCAGCATCAACAGGATCACCAACATCAGTCAGATTAACAAAATTAACACCCTTAACGACGCGTCCATCCTTGACATCTAGGCAAGGAATAATCCGTTTTTTTAACATGGCTAACCCTCAAATTCTCTTAATTCTTTTAGACTAATATCGCCATTATAATAAGCTTTGCCGACAATGGTACCAGCAAGGCCAATCTTTTCTAATTGTTGCAAATCTGACAGGGCATGGATACCACCTGAGGCAATAACCTTGGCACTTGTCAAGTGAGCAATTAGTTTCTCATAATGCTCAAAATTGGGGCCTGTCAATGTGCCATCACGGTCAACGTCAGTATAGACAAAAAGTCTGACACCCATTTTTTCCATTTCCAAGGCTAGGCTGATGTAATCAACGGTGCTAGTCTCCAGCCAACCTTCTGTAGCTACCATCCCATTTTTAGCATCAATACCAACAACAATTTTATCGCTGCCAAATTTATCCAGAGCTTCCTTGACAAATTGGGGATGCTTAACTGCCATAGAGCCAATAATCACACGATTAATACCGACAGATAAATAATCTTCAATTTGTTCAATGGTGCGAATACCACCGCCGACTTCAATAGCCAAGCCTGTCATTTCTTTAATCTTGGCAATTAAATCACGATTAGCAGCCCGACCTTCAAGTGCACCATCCAAATCGACAACATGGATGTATTGGATACCTGCTTCCATGAAAATACTAGCTTGGTCGAGAACATTATCATTAACAACCGTCTCTTGCTCAAAATCCCCCTTGACAAGGCGGACAGCATGACCGTTTTTAATATCGATAGCTGGAAGAATTTGCATAATTAAGATACCAAGAGCGTTAAGAAAGCAAGAAGAAAATAGGAAACTGACGACGTGACTTTGTCACTAGGAAGTTTATCTTTTTCTCGATGCTTTTAGCTCGGGTTCAGTTCGAAAAATCTAACTGAACTTTCCTTTCTATATAGTTTAGTCAAGTAAGCGAGCTTTTAGCTCGAACTCATTTCCTTTCTTTCTTAATTATCTAACAAGAAATAACTTAATTATTCCGTTATTTAACTCGGGTTCGATTCAAAAAATGTTTGAATGAACCGTCCTTTCTAATTTTATTTCCATCAGTCACACAAATCCACAAATTTTTTGAGAATACCTAGTCCGACATCACCCGATTTTTCAGGGTGGAACTGAGCGCCGTAGACATTATCCTTGTGAATCATGGCTGGTACTTCAATAGAATAGTCAACTGTCACATCAATGTATTCTTGGGGGACATCTGTAAAGTAGCTATGCACGAAATAGACAGCCTGACCTTGCAAACCGGCTGTCAAAGCTGACTTCTGCTTGACCTGCAAATCATTCCAGCCCATATGGGGAACAGGAAAACCAGCTTTAGCTGAAATTTCTCGACAAATACCAGAAATAAAGCCAAAACCAGCTGTCTCACAGTGTTCCAAACCTTTTTCCACTAATAATTGCATACCCAGACAAATGCCTAAAAGGGGTATTCCTTTGGCAACAGCTTCTTTGATAACAGTCACAAGGCCTCTTTTTTCAAGTTCAGCCATGGCAGCTGGAAAGGCACCAACTCCCGGCAAAATCAAACCTGAAGCTGCCACAATCTTTTGCGGATCCGCTGATAGTTCTGCCTTGACACCAAGTTTATCCAAAGCCCGCAGGACATTAGCGGTATTGCCTGCGTCGTAATCAATAACTATAATCATAAGGTCTCCTTTCTCTCTAAATCCAAAGCATACATAGCAGTTAAATCAATGACTACTATCAGCGCAAAAATAAGAGTAAAAGTTTGATCATAAATCATCGCAAAACAGAAAATGGTTAGACCGTAGACGAAACATTCCAGAGCGAATTTAGCTCTTCCCTTCAGGCTATTGGTAGACTTCGGAGCACCATAGCGAGACCAAATGAGAGCAATAATCAGTCCCAAGAAAGGATATAAAACTCTGACTACCAGACTGTACTCACAAAATGCTGCTGCGGCTAAACCAATTATTGCCGAAATCTCCAAGACAAAACGAAAAAGAAGTGTCAAACTTGAAAAAATTTTTCTCACGGAATTCACCTTATCTTAAAGCATCCCTTTTGTAGAATTAACGCCCTTAATTTCTGGATTGATGGTCACTGCTTCACGAAGCGCACGGCCAGTTGCTTTAAAGAGACTTTCTGCCTTGTGGTGGTTGTTCTTACCATGCAAAATCTTTAAATGCAAATTCATTTGAACATTAAAAGCAAGAGCTTGGAAGAATTCTTCTACCAATTCAGTATCAAAATTGCCTAATTTCGGATTGTCAAATTCCGCATCAAAAACCAAATAAGAACGGCCGGACAGGTCAAGACTGGACATACCCAAGGTTTCGTCCATGGGCACAAAACTTGTCCCATAACGGTTAATACCTACCTTATCTCCCAAGGCTTGGCGCAGGGCTTGACCAAGAGCAATACCGACATCTTCCACCGTATGATGACTATCCACATGCAAATCGCCATCAGCCTTAACCACCAAGGACATCCGTCCATGACGAGCAAAAAGGGTTAGCATATGGTCAAAAAAGCCCACGCCTGTCTGAATGTCCACAGGTTCCTGTGTATCTAAATTCAAACTCAGCTTAATCTTGGTTTCAAAGGTATTGCGTTCGATTTTTGCTTGTCTCATTTTTTCACCTCATCTAATATTTCAATCACTTTGTACAAATCTGGTTCATTGATTTGGTAGGGTGCTTGTTGGCGGACAATTGGTTTGGCACAAAAGGCAATCCCGATTCCTGCCTCATGAATCATGGGCAAGTCATTGGCACCATCACCCATGGCAATGGTTTGTGAAAGGACAAGTTCATTTTCTGCTGCCCAATCGCGGAGCTTTTGTACTTTGATTTTCTTGGTCACAATATCTCCGTATGTTTTGCCAGTCAGGATACCATCAACAACTTCTAAATGGTTAGCCTTAACATAATCAATGCCAGCTTCTGCTGCTAATCTGTCGACTGTCTCATGAAAGCCACCTGAAACCAGACCGACTTTGTAACCACGCGCATGCAATTCCGCCACCAATTCCTTGGCATTTTTATTGAAATGAATGCGGGCATAAACCTTGTCAAAAATAGATTCTGGTAATCCTTCCAAGGTTGCCACACGCTCCTCAAGTGCCTGACGAAAGTCCAACTCCCCTCGCATGGCCCGCTCGGTAATATCGGCAACTTGCTGACCAACTCCAGCCTCATCTCCAAGAAGATCAATGACTTCTTCCTGAACAAGGGTAGAGTCAACATCCATGACCAAAAGTCCCTTAGTTTTTGTCATTTCTCACCTCAATTGCTCTGGCATGTGCCTGCAAACCTTCGGCATAGGCAAGGGTTGTAATGTCTTTTTCAGCTGCATTAACGGCAGCCTTACTGTATTGCGTGTATTGGATGCGTTTGACAAAGTCATGCACACCAAGTGCTGATGAAAAACGACTGGTAGCTGTTGTCGGCAGCACATGGTTGGCACCAGCATAATAATCGCCGATTGGCTCACTGGTATAATGTCCTAGAAAGACAGAACCAGCATTTTGTACCTGATCCAAATAATCATAAGCCTTATCCATAGCAATTTCCAAGTGTTCTGGTGCCACCTTGTTCATCAAATCAAACATATCCTCTACATTTTCTGCGATGATGATTCGGCCATTATTTTCAATTGAAGGACGAGCGATAGCCTGACGTGGCAAGGTTTGCAACTGCTTTTCAATTTCTAATTCAACCGCATCAGCCAATTCAGCTGAGTTAGTCACGAGAATAGCACGGGCACGTACATCATGTTCTGCTTGAGACAGCAAATCAGCAGCCACATAAACAGGATTGGCTGTACTATCTGCGATGACACCAATTTCCGATGGTCCAGCAATCATATCAATGCCTACCACACCATAAACCAACTTTTTAGCAGTTGCTACAAAGATATTGCCCGGGCCTGTAATCTTATCCACTTTAGGCAGTGTTTGTGTGCCATAAGCCAAAGCTGCAATTCCTTGGGCACCGCCAACCTGATAAATTTTATCAACACCGGCCAGTTTGGCAGCAACCAAAATAGCTGGGACAAAATGTTCCTGCGGCGGTGTAATCATAATGATTTCTTTCACACCAGCAATTTTAGCTGGAATAACATTCATGAGTACAGATGATGGATAAGCTGCTGTTCCACCGGGAACATAGACACCAACGCGCTCAATGGGACGAATCAGCTGTCCGCGAAGCACCCCTTGAGAGGGCTGATCTTCAAAACCTCCTTCTAATTGTTGCTTATGGTAGGATTCAATATTAGCTTTTGCATTTTCAAGTGCTGTGAGAACATCTTTATCAATCTTGTCAAAAGCTTCATTGACAACTTGATCCGAAACGTGCAATTCGGATAATACAACATGATCAAATTTTTCAGAATAAGCTCGTAAAGCCTCATCACCTTCTTCTTTGACTTTTTCGATAATCTCACGAACAGTCGCTTCAACATCTAAATTTTCCTTGCTGAGTTCCAGCTGCTCTTGATATAAAATGTTAGAAATCTCTTCATTTGTTCCTGTTAAACGTTTCATTTAAAAGCCACCTCTCTATCACCGACAAGGTTTTCCATTTTCTTGATGAAAGCCAATAATTCTGGTTTATTTTTTAAACTGGCCTTATTGACAATCATGCGAGCTGAAATACGACAAATATCTTCAAAGACTTCCAAACCATTAGCGACTAGTGTATTGCCTGTCTCAACAATATCGACAATAGCATCCGCTAAACCAATAACAGGGGCAATTTCCACACTTCCTTGAATAGAAATAATTTCAACATCCTCTCCTTTTTGATTGAAAAAGTCTCTGGCAACTGTTGGATATTTGGTTGCAATCCGCTTGCGTTTATGATCACTAGGATTATAATCTGGTGTGGAGGCTACTGAAAATTTGCAAAGTCCAAAATTGAGATCCAGCATTTCCAAGTAACCTGTCGGATGTTCGATCAGAACATCTTTTCCCACAACACCAATATCAGCTACACCATGACGAACATAGGTTGTGACATCTGGTGCCTTAACAAGCAGAAAACGAAAGCTTTTATCTGGACTTTCAAAAATCAGATTACGGCCCTTATCAGCCATGAAAGACATGTCAAAACCCGCTCTTTCAAGTAATTTGACCGTATCTTTTTCAATTCGCCCTTTTGTCAAGGCAATGGTTAATTGTTTTGTCATAATTCCCTCCTAAAAGCGAATGTGATCATGGATAGCCTGATAAACACTATCAATATCAAGTGCCCAACCGATGGCTGTTAATTCTTTAGCACCAAAACGCTCAAACAGCTTATCATAGCGACCACCTGATACAAAAGCATCTGGAATCTTATCGCCAAATACCTTGAACATAAGTCCCGTATAATAAGGCATACTAGCAATTTGTGCCAAATCCAAAGTAATCTCTGCCAATGAAACCGCCAGTTCTTGCAACAAGTCTTCCAAATCAGTCAGGGCTGATAAGATTGTCTGATGATTAGTTAACTGGCGAGCTTTTTTCAAGACCTGATGACTCTCCCCAAAAAGAAAAGGAAGCTGTCTGATAAGAGCATCAAATTCACTAGGGTAACGATGGGTAAATTCGTTAAGACCTGTGATATTTTTATCTTGAATGAAAGTGGTTAACTCTTTCTTAGCAGTTTCAGGAATGTCTAAATTTGCAAAAATGGTCTGCAAGATGTGTGCATGAGAAAATTCAAATTTATAATCTTTTAAACCACTGGCTTTCAAAGCATCTTTAGCTGAAAGCAGAGCATCTTTAATGGCATCTTGAGTCTTGTAGCCAACAATTTCAATACCTGCTTGTGTGTGCTCATTGGCCAAACCGCGCAGCTCCTCATTATACTTGAAAACCTTGCCCGAATAAGAGAACTTAATCGGTGTTTCAACACGTGTCGAAGCAATGACACGACCGATTTGGCTGGTAATGTCGGGACGCAGACTGAGGAGATTTCCTTTCTTATCAAAAAGGTGGTAATGCTCAGAAGAAACGTCATCCGCAAAAACTTCAAAATGTTCCAAAGTAGGCGTCTCAATGCGATTAAAACCTTGTTTAATTAAAAGATTACTAATATCTCGCTCAATCTCATACATGACACGTGCTCGCTTGAAGAGCTTATCGTGCATGCCAACTGGTAAACTTGTTTTCTTCATCCTCTTATTTCCTCAATGGCCTTAACGACCTCTTCCATTTCCTCTTGTGTCCCCATCGAAATCCGCAAATAATCTTTAATCCGTTCGACTTTTGGAAAATAGCGGACATAAATTTTTCTAGCTTCTAATTCTTCAAATAGCTTTGCTGTTGCAAGATCATGGGGTTTTGTCAAGACAAAATTTGCTTGACTAGGCAAAACATCAAAACCTTGTTTGACTAACTGCTCAGAAAACCAAGCTCGGGTCTTTTGAATCTTTTTAGCATTTTCCTGATAATAGGACCAGTCTTCAACGGCTGCCGTCGCCAACCTTTCAGCCAACAAATCAACAGAATAAGGATTGATGGAATGTTTAACAGCATTCATAACAGCAATCAAAGGCTCATTGGCAATGGCATAACCAACGCGCAAACCTGCTAAAGCCGCATCCTTAGAAAAGGTACGTGTAATAACAAGATTATTATACTTATTTAATAAGGAAAGAGCCGATTGACCGCCAAAACTGATATAAGCCTCATCAATAATGACTACGGTATCTTGATTGGCTTTGAGAAGCTTTTCAATTTCATTCAGAGGCTTGTAAATGCCAGTAGGGGCATTAGGATTGGTCAAGATAATCCCGCCATTATCAGCTAAATAGTCTTCTGTGTTTATGGTGAAATCCTCAGCTAAAGGAATTTCATGATAGTTAACTCGATAAAGATCTGCCCAAACCTTATAAAAACCATACGTTAAATCTGGGAAAAGGACGGGTTCGTCGTTATTGAAAAAGGCCAAGAAAGCGATAGATAAAACATCATCTGAACCATTAGCAATTATCAACTGTTCAGGCTTAACCTTTAAATTGTTAGCCAAGGCAGCTCGCAAATCAGCCTGTTCAAGCGTCGAATACTTACGTAAATTATCAACATCAAAATTGGCTAAAGCCTCACGAACTTTGGGACTAGCACCATAAGCATTTTCATTGGTATTCAACTTAATCATCTTCCTCTCAGCAGGTTGAACTCCTGCTACATAAGGTTCAATTTGTCGTAATCCTCTAATCATATGTCACCTCAACAAACTATTCAAAAAAGCGCCCTCGCAAAAAATTTGCAAGGACGCTGACACACACGTGGTTCCACCTTCATTCAGTAGCCTGTCGCCAAGACTACCCTCAAGGAGTTTGAAACTCCTATTCGTAACGTGAATAACCCGTCGAGCACTACTTTCCCACGATTTGGCACCCGCACTCAAGAATGTGTTACCTAAGCTTTTTGTATGTTTTCAGCTTCCCATACTCTCTGTTTCATTTCTTAGATTTTTTTCTCTCATCGCTTTTCTATTTTCTTTATTTTACAAGAAAATTCTGAATATTGCAAGCCTTAAATTTTATCTGACTGCCAATAAATGGGCGATAATGCTTATGATATCATCGTAATGGCATTTTATTACTACTATCTCTTATTCAAAAAAGCAACGGTATCAAAACCGTTACTTTTTTGTTTGAGCTGGGGCACTATTATCCCAAGCTCTTGGTTATTAATTGATCCACCTACTGTTTTTCAGATGAAAACTGAAAACTAGCAGCAGCCATAATTAAAATAAATACAAAACCAGCTAAAACCTTTGATATTGGCCACAAGAGCTAAGCAAGTGCCATCGAAGCCAACAGCATAGCCAATAATTTAAGTATCTTTTTTTGATTCGTTTTTTCTGCCAAAATTCCGTACCTCATTTCCTTACTGCTGAGCATATGCAATTTCAGCAGCTAATGCCAAACCTTGAGCACCCAGAAATACCCAACCAACTGGATTTGAAGCCTCTGCGATTGCTGCAGCACCAAACCCAAGACAAGCTCCCGCAGAAACCAACACTCGACTACATCTACACCCCCTACTATACAGAGAAATCAAATAGTTATTGATTAAAATAATTATTTTTCAAATAGATATAAATAATCGCCAGTGCATTGATCACGAGTAAGGCATAGATGAACAGTCTCATTTTATTATTTGAAAATATAACCAATAAAAGTAACAGTATCGGTATAGCTCCCATGATAAGGCTAATAAATTTAGGAAAATGCATTTTAATACCTTTCTTTAAATCCATGATCCCCATGTATCAACAGCCGCACCAGCCAATCCAAGGGCTCCGCCTAATGCAACACCATCTCTTACACCTTTAATTGTGGCACCTGATACAGTTCCTATTCCTGGAAGAACCATTGAGCTAATTGCTCCACCAGTTGCAGCTCCATAAACGCCACCGGTAATACCACCTACGACAGCACCAGTAATATCAAGCAACAAACCGCCTCCTTCTGATTCAAAAAGAAGAGCTATGTCTGCTGCTTCAAAATTATCAAACACCATTGAGTTCAAAGTTCATATATTCACAAATATTCTCCCCTTATTTTTTGCCACATAATACAATATAAAACATTTCTGCATTTTTTGTTGAGAATAATGTTAAAATAAGTCACCCACTACAATTGACAATGAGCCAAAAACAAAAACAACACCGATTAGTAGACTAACCAGTGTTGTCAATAAGTGTTGTCAATAATATTAAAATCGAATGGTCTCACGCGTTTTTTCATAAGAAGAAACAAAACGATCAGTAACGCCGGGTTCTACTGTCTCTAAAGAATAAGAAATTTCATCAAAAGAACCTTGGTAGTCATAATCAGTTTCAAAGAGCTTAAGGGCAATATCAAAGCTTTCTTGAACACTTGGTTCAAAACTGCGGTAACGGTTTGAATATTGCAGCAACTGCTCTGTCAGTGTTGCATTTTGAACAACACGGTAAGCCGTTTCTTCCAAATTCTCTACAGCTGCTGTCGCTGCTTCTGTCATCCGATTAACGGTTTCAATATGAATACGAGCACGATTCAACTCATCCATTAAGGCTTCTAACTGAGCACTTGTTGTAAAGAAAACACTGAGAAAATCTTGCGGAATACCAGGCAAATTGCGTTTTTCCATAAAACGTTTAATGGCATGAAGCCGATTAATATAGCTATCTAATTTCTGACGTGCCGTCTTTTCAACATTTTCAATGTTTTTTAAGCTATTAAAAACATCCAGCTGACCTTCTTCAACAAGGTCAAGTTTCTTAATAGCACGATCAAATTTGTCTTCCAAAACAGAGAATGGTTTTTCTTGAGTATCAAAATTCTCAATAATCGGCAAGACATCTTTTTCTACACTAGCTATTTCTTCATTAAAGTCACGCACATTGAGTTCTTCTTTTTCATTTAAGATATATCTGTGATTGAGACGCTCAATTTCTGCTTCTAACTGCTCATTATTTTTCTTGGCATGTTCCAAGTAAGCCGGGATAATCTTTTTGCTTTTGACAATATTCTTATGCGCACGAATTTCACGTTCAAAAATATCATAAAGAAAATCAATTTTTTCCTGAATCGCTTCATTTTCAGACTCAGCCTTATCAAGATCTAGGGAGACAAGTTCATTGGAGTTATTGCCAATAGCTTCACGAACTTCTTGAAAACGTTCCTCAATATTCTTTTCAGGGAAATGATAATTTTCTTCCAAAAGACGGCGGTAGCCTGATTCCAAATCATCCAATTGATCTGGGAAATCATCTTCCAATTTAGCCACAATAGCAGGAATTTTCTCCGTCATTTGCCCAAGAGCAATGGTATGTTCTTCAGCACGATCAAGAATTTCCGATGCTTCAACAGGATCTCCAGATGAATTTAAAGTTACAAATTGCGAGAATTCAGCTTCAATATTTTTGAGCTGCTTTTCGATTTCAGGCATGGTAATACCAAAATTGCTATCTCCTTCTTCAATAGAAGCTTGCAAACTTTCATACATTTCAAGCGCATGTAAAACACGAGCACTGTTTTTTTCTTCCTGCTCTTTCAAAACAGCAAGCGCTTCTCTGATTGCCTTAATATCTTCTTCTGCTAGATTTAACTGGCTTTCAATATTATTAATTTGACTATGAGCACGAATGAAATTAAAGGTATCATTAAGGTTTTCTGCTTCAAAAATATGATTTTCAATATCACTAAATGAATTGAGTGACAAATCAACCCATTTTTGATTCCATTCACGAAAAGTCGTTTGACTTTGACCAATCAAATGCAGTTTTTTTACTTCTTCAATTTCATCATTGACGGGCAAATCAAAAAGATTTTGTTTGCGTTCTTCCAATTTTGTGATTAACGAATCATTTCGTTTTCTGATAATAATAGCAATAAGATAGGCAATAATCACTACCAATACAATTGCCACTATCAGCAATACAATTCCGCTAGACATCTCAATCTCCTTAAATTGTCTTTATTATTATTCAAAGTAGTCCATAACGTTACGATTATAACATACTTCTACTTGCTTTTCAAAAAAATTCCTGATTAAACGTCAAGCGTACTATAAACCGCATTTTCTTCAATAAAACCACGACGAGGTTCAACACGATCTCCCATAAGCATATCAAATATCTTGTCAGCCTCAGCAGCATCGTCCAATGAAACGCGTGCCATCAAGCGATTATCCGGATTCATGGTTGTTTCCCAAAGCTGATGATCATCCATTTCCCCAAGCCCCTTATAGCGCTGAACGGTCGGTTTTGAACGTCCTTGACTGTACTTTTCTAAAGCTTCCTGCAATTTTTCTTCTTGATCATTTCCGGGCTGAATGTATTCTTTAATATCACTGCCAACCTTAATACCATAAATAGGCGGTTGCGCGATATAGACATAGCCTGCTTCAAGCACCGGACGCATGAAACGATAAATAAGTGTCAAAAGTAAGGTTCTAATATGAGCCCCATCAACATCAGCATCAGTCATAATCACCAATTTTTGATAGCGCGATTTAGAAACATCAAATTCTGCCCCAAAACCTGTTCCCATTGCTGTGAAGAGACTTCTGATTTCTTCATTGGCCAAAATCTTATCCATGGTAGCTTTTTCAACATTTAGAATTTTACCGCGGATAGGCAAGATTGCTTGAAATTCACGGTTACGGCCAGACTTAGCAGAACCGCCAGCTGAATCTCCCTCCACGATAAAGAGTTCATTCTGAATGGGATCATTAGAGGAACAGTCTGCCAATTTGCCCGGTAAATTTGAGATTTCAAGTCCGGATTTCTTCCGAGTCACTTCACGCGCTCTTTTAGCCGCAATACGAGCTTTAGATGCTAGTATCCCTTTTTCAACAATCTTTTTAGCGATTTGTGGGTTTTCTAACAAGAAACGATTGAGAGCATCGCTGAAAAGTCTATTGGTAATTTTAACAACTTCTGAATTTCCCAGTTTGGTCTTGGTTTGTCCTTCAAACTGCGGATTGGGATGCTTAACCGAAATGATGGCTGTCAAGCCTTCACGAACATCGTCACCGTTTAAATTATCCTCATTTTCTTTAAGGATTTTATTTTTCTTGGCGTAATCATTGATAACACGTGTCAGAGCCGTACGGAATCCTTGTTCATGCGTTCCACCTTCATGAGTGTGAATATTATTGGCAAAACTCATGATATTTTCATGAAAACCAGTTGTGTATTGCATGGCTACTTCGACAGAAATACCATCCAAAGAACCATCCGTATAAATCGGTTTATCAAAAATAACTTCTTTATTTTCATTGATGAATTCTACATAACTGACAATACCGCCCTCATAGTGAAATTCTTCTTTTCTTTCTTGTCCAGAGCGTTTATCGGTAATTGAAATTTTCAAACCTTTATTCAAGAAAGCAAGCTCTTGAATACGTTTGGCTAATTTATCAAAATCAAATTCGGTTGTTTCTGTAAAAATCTCAGGATCTGGTGTGAAGTGAACAATCGTTCCAGTAATATCTGTATCACCAATGACTTTTAAATCTTCAGCAACCACTCCGCGATGATACTCTTGATAATGAATCTTGCCATTCTTATGGACACGAACATCCAACTGTGTTGAAAGAGCATTAACGACAGAAGAACCAACACCGTGAAGGCCTCCAGATACCTTATAACCGCCGCCACCGAATTTCCCTCCTGCATGGAGAACAGTAAAGACGGTTTCTACAGCTGGTCGACCTGTTTTTTGCTGAATATCAACTGGAATGCCGCGACCATCATCAATAACCGTAATAGAATTATCTTCTTCAATAAAAACCTGAATGTGACTGGCAAAACCCGCCAAAGCTTCATCAATGGAATTATCAACAATTTCCCAAACAAGGTGATGCAGCCCTTCCTTTGAAGTTGAACCAATGTACATTCCTGGACGCATACGAACAGCTTCAAGGCCTTCCAAAACCTGAATTTGACTGGCATCGTACTCTTGTGCTAACTGATCTAAATTTTTATTTTCTTCTGTCATTATTTCATTTTACCTTCATTTATGATTGCTATCAAAGACTTTGACCCATCTACTAAAACAGTATCGAAACCAGCTGCCTGACCTGCTTGAACATCAATCTTTCGATCACCAATGACAAGAGCATTTGTAAGGGTGTATTTTTTCTTTAAATAGAGCATACTGGCTGGATCTGGTTTTCTGGCAAAGCCATTACTGGCAGTAACAACTTCTGTAAAAAGAGAAGCAATCTTTGTTTTATCTAAAATTTCCAAAACTTGATTATCGCGATGAGAGACCAAAAAATTCCGCCCTCCACCAGCAACAATCTTCTCAAGAACTTCCCTAGATCCTGCAAAAAGAATAGGCTTTTCTAAAAATGCAGCTTCATTTTTCTTATATGCCTCTCGAAATGCTGGACAATTTGGAACAAAATAAGAAATGGCAGTATCCGTCGACTCCCGAAGTTTATCATAAACCTGCTTATAAGTTGCAGTAAGCCCAAAATCAGCTAAAGTCGCAACAAACGCTTTGGTTGACATACCATAGTTATCCAGTAATGTTCCGCCTAAATCCCAGATGTAATCATGATAATTCATGCCTTTCATTATAACATATTTTTAAGTTTTTTTACAGATACGATACTAAGAAAACCAAGCCTTATCCCTTTGTTGCTTTCATATCTCAATCCGATTTCGAGCTTTTTTAAAGTTTGGTTATAATAAGAACCTGTATTCATAACTTTTTTAACAGTTTCCTTGGGTAGTCGGGATGGCAAAACGAAATATCAATGCCATGGCTATTGGCTGCATTTTGTATTAGCTTAGTATGAGAAATATTATTGATTCTTCGTATTGAGCATCGCAGTACTATTTCTCAGTTCCTTTCTAAGCTTTAAACTAAAAGTCTCGAAAATTTCCTTCTTAAATATTGTTATAACAGCTAATTTTCTTTTTGTCAGTGCTTATAGCAACATTATTGTCGCTTTCTAAAAACTATTTTTACGCTTATTAGTATATCGAAAAGAGCCTTAACTTGTAAGACTCTCCTTTTTGATATGAGCAAAATAGCGTTCTGTGGCTTTTTCCTGATTGAGACTATTTTGATAAGACATAGACAAGACCAATCCAACACCAATTAAATTGGAAATCAAGGAGCTTCCTCCTTGGGAAATAAAAGGAAGCGGAATACCTGTTAAAGGCAAGATACCAACTGCTGCTCCAATGTTCTCAAAAATATGGAAAAGAATCATCATAATAAAACCAGTTGAAATATAAGTATAAAACAGATTGTTTGACGCAAAAGTGACACGCAGCATACGATAAATAAGAATTAAATAGAGGGCCAACACAATACTGCCGCCAATAAAGCCAAAATTCTCAGCAATGACTGTAAAACGCAGAACGCGCCTACCGACAGGATCAGGAAATTCACCAATGTTAAGGCGCT
>ERZ781271.100-NODE-100-length-20433-cov-12.291049_pt1 | contig 20433 bp, 21 predicted proteins | sample MGYA00375849_ERZ781271 | MGnify/ENA primary metagenome ERZ781271 (study PRJEB29790, sample SAMN06051245) | human gut metagenome | host: Homo sapiens | place: USA: Cincinnati, Ohio | collected 2013-06-10 | study: EMG produced TPA metagenomics assembly of the Gut... | reverse complement strand
CAGGCCCTTATAGGGCCAGAACAAGCCACCGGCTAAGCCGGTGGTTCTGACTATGGAAGCAGAATAGGAATGTGGTTGGCCTTCCGTTTAGTATTTGTATTCGAATGAAAAACAACAAAATATTGTAAAATAAACACAAATGGCTTACAATGATACATGTGAAAAATAATACATGTAGGAGATGATAAATTGGAGGCTTTATTACGTATATTGGGAGTGATAAGTATTTATACAATATGGATAACACCATTTACCTTTGTATTCGGTTTAATATCAGCAATTAAGAGCGTAATTAACAATCAAGAATTTGTTATAGAAGCTATGCTATCCTCTCTTAGTCTATTATTCATAATTATTGCGTTAATGATGTATTAGTTTACAAATGTCTAAGTACCGTTTATTCTGCGGCTCGAAAGGAGGTTTATATGATACAGTTACGAGAAATTGATTCAAATAACATATGGAAAGTTATCAAGTTGTCAGTAAATGAGGAGCAAACAAATTTTGTAGCAACCAATACGGAAAGCATTTTAGAAGCATATACAGCAATTACATCTGGAAATGTGGCTTTACCCTTTGGCATCTATAATGATAATTGCTTGGTAGGTTTTGCTATGATCGGATATGGGACTGTAGATGGTGAAGAAGATCCTTCTGTTGCAGGCAACAATTATTGTATTTGGCGATTTATGATAGACAAGAATTTTCAAGGTCAAAGTTTAGGCAAAGAAGCGTTACATAAAGTTTTAGAGTATTTACGAAGTGAACCTTGTGGTAAGGGGGAGTATTGCTGGCTCTCTTACGAACCTGAAAATATAGTTGCAAAAGCTTTATATTCTTCGGTTGGCTTTTGTGAAAATGGTGAGATGTGCGGTGAGGAGATTGTATCCGTTTTGAAATTATAAGGTTGTGAAATCTGGAGATTTATAGAAGATACTAGTTTGTTTTGATAACTGGTATTTTTTTATAGTGAATCTTGATTATGCACATAAGTATGGAATTTTGGTTACAAATGCGCATAAATACATTGCATGATGATTCAAGAGGTCCTACTATGTTTTTTGCTAGTTATTGTAAAACAAATAGAAATGGATTACAATAAATGTAGAGAAGGGCTATAGTGAGTCGAGACAGTATGTTTGGGACTATATATTATACCAAGGGTTAAGTTTTATCCTAAATGTGGATATGAGACTTTCTGGGGAGTAGATAATGGTGAGCATATGAAAAAATCATAGCATTAGATTAGGGGGATTGTATGATTAGGGAAATCAATAATGATGACTATACTGGATTAATGAGACTTTATATGCAATTACATGATAATCCGATGCCTGAACAATCGGAAGACATTAATGAACTGTGGAACAAAATATTGAATGATAAAGATCATCACATCATAGTTGCGGAAGAAGATGGGAGAATCGTTTCTTCTTGTGTCTGTGTTATTATTTCCAATTTAACACATAATCGACAACCCTATGCGTTTGTGGAAAATGTAATAACGGATATATCGTATCGTAAAAGAGGATTAGCTACAGATTGCTTAAATTATGCGAAAGAAATTGCAATAAAAGAGAATTGCTATAAGTTAATGCTTCTGACCGGATCAAAAGAGGAGAGTACACTTAAGTTCTATGAGGAAGCTGGATACAATAAGAAGGATAAAACGGCGTTTATTCAGTGGATATAATAGAATAAGAGTCTGTTGCTAAATACGTTATATTTGCATATTTTACAACAGACTCTTTTGTTATAGCTTGCTTGAGTTGAAGCTCACTTTAATACTATACATTATAGATTTTTAACAGTAACTGCAGTTGCATTGTTGTTAGCATCTAAAGAAATTTCAAGGATAGAGTCTGAAGTGATTTGATCTGATGTTCCAGTCGTTGTTCCGTTTGCAGATTCTATCGAAATTGTAGTTGTATCTGTTACTTTGAAAGTAACTGTTTCTGTTCCTGCGGTAAAAGTTGTAGAATCAGATGAAAGTTCACCTTTTAAAGCAGTTACAGTAGTTCCATCGAAGTTTTGAACTTTTACATATTGAGCTTCTGTCGCAGCTTCCTCTGTTGAAGTTGTAGTGTCTGTTGATTCTTCAGTATTTGTTGTATTGGTAGTATCATTTGATGCAGTATCTGCAGAAGCATCATTAGTACTGCCAGTTGTAGTTGTATTAGTAGTGCTTGTATCGGAGGTAGTAGAGTCTGTTTTAGTAGGAGTAGTATTATTATTTGAGTTGTTACTACTACAACCTACCATAGTACCTGCGACAAGTGTAGCTGATACACCTAAAACGAATATTTTTTTTGTGAATTTAGAATTTCTCATAAGAATTCTCCTTTCAAAATTTGAATTAGTCGAGTATTCTCATTGTTAGAGTTATTCGGCTTGGTGTTTATGTTTTACAACTGTAAAGAATAGTCTCGAATTGTGTGTAAAATGTGAATAAAGTATGTTTTTTGTGTGAACGGTATGAGGAGGGTGATTATAGTAATAATATGTTATCGTATTATTTAAGAAATCAATTTGGGAGGTTATGTTATGAATGCGAAAGTTGATTTATCAGAAACTATTTTAGTAACTCCACGTTTGTATTTACGGCCATGGAGAGTTACAGATTTAGAAGATTTTTATGAATATGCATCTGTAGATGGTGTGGGACAGATGGCTGGTTGGATACCACATGAAGATAAAGAGGAATCTAGACAAATATTAAATTTATTTATTGAGGAAAAGAAAACGTTTGCTTTAGAGCTGAAAGAAAATGGTAGGGTTATTGGTTCATTAGGAATAGAAGAATACAATGAAAAAGTGAAGCAGTAACGGAGAGGTGGAACTACATAAACAGACATAGGGAGGAAGATGGAAGATATTGTTTGACTAAGTCAAAGACTGTTCCAACTTTCAACCCTGGAAGAAAGAATAAGACGATTAAATGGATAACGTTATATGCAGGACTTACTAAGATGAAGGGGAAGTTCAGCTAGGAAGGCTTTCATTGCCGGCGAAATCCATTTGTTTTTATGATAGAAAACCTGTCCATACATTACTAGATGAAATTCAGGGATGTGTACTGCTTGAATCGTTCCTAGCCTTAATTCCGACTGAATTGTAAACTCAGGTAAAACAGAAAGACATAATCCAGAAGCAACAAATTTCTTGATGATTTCAGTATTACCTATTTCCATAAATGTGTTATAAGGTATTTTAGAGGAGATAAGTAGTTGTTGAAATGCATTGCGATAGCTGCAATCATTTTCAGTAAAGATAAAAGTTTCGTCAGTAAATGATGCAAGGGAGACTTCCTTTTCTAAAAAAATGTTATTTGATGGTGCTGCTAGGATACATATTTGATTTGGATATTCAAACTCTTTAATCCAATTCTCGTTAGTAATTGGGTCATCAAATGTCCATAATAAATCGATTTGATTTGTGTTTAAAAGGAAAGAAAGTTCTTCAAAATTTCCGATTTTTATAATTGTGTTAACAGCAGGATAGGATAGATGAAATCTATTGATGATTTCAGGCATATACGTAATGCATAGGGACTCTAAGATTCCGATTTTGATTTCACCACAAGGAACCACACTGTTAGTGAGGGCAAGTTTTGCGTTATCTACGGACGTCAAAATCTCCATAGCATACTTTGCGAATAATTTACCGTTTTCAGTAAGCGTAGTTTGTTTTCCTATTCGATCGAATAATATAGTGCCAAGTTCAGATTCTAATTGTTTAATTTGCATAGTGACATTTGATTGTGTGTAACCAAGAGCGGTTGCGGCTTTAGAAAAACTATTGGTTTCTGCAATCTTCATAAAAGAAATAATATTTCTGATTTCCATAAAAACATTCTCCTTGTATAGTTATAAGATTTTACTCATGACTAAATTCCTATAGAAAAACTACTTATTTATGACAAGTATCAAAAAAATTCATACAAATCATAAAAAGTATTAATTTTACTTATATATAGTTTGATGTTACTATACTTTCATTAATATATCAAGTTAATTTAGGAAGGGATGAAAGGTATGAGTAAAGTAATAGGGATAGGATTTCTTGGTTTAGGTATTGTAGGGTCACAAGTTTTATCTTATATCAAGGAAAACAAGGCATATGTAGAAGAAGTTTATGGTATGGAGTTTTCGACTAAGTCGGTATATGTAAGAGATATTAATAAGAAAAGAGATATTGAAACGAGCGACATTTATCTCACTACCGATGTGACAAAGATAGTAGAGAATACAGATATTCAAGTTTGTATCGAATGTATGGGTGGAGCAGGAATGGAAGAAACATATGATGCCGTTATGCGCGCGATACATAATGGAAAACATATTGTTATGTCTAGTAAAAAATGTTTGGCCTATTATGGTACCAAGATAATCGAAGCTGCAAATCAATATAATGTTCAGTTAAGATTTGAAGCTTCTGTAGGAGGTTGTATCCCGATCTGTAGAAGTTTAATGCAGATGTCAAAAGGGGATGAAGTAACAAAGATCTATGGGATAGTGAATGCAACTTCGACGTATATACTTTCAGCTATGGAAAGTAAAAAGATTACTTTTGACGAGGCATTGCAACAAGCAAAAGAAAAAGGGTTCGCTGAAAACAATTCCTCTGAAGATATACTGGGCTTTGATACCCTTAACAAGATGCGTATATTATTAAGGCTCGGTATGAAAGTAGATGTAGATAGTAACGAGGTTAATCCGCTATCAATTGAGAATATAAACGATGAAGGAGCCAATCGGGAAGATTCCATAATAAGACAGGTGTTTTATGCGGAAAAAACGATGCAAGATGATGTTAATTGCTTTGTTGGACCTCAGATTTTAAAAAGCGACAGCATGCTAAAAAATGTTAGCGAGAATTACAATATGATCTTTGTAGAGAGTAAGCACAGTGGTTTGCGAGCATACTATGGAAAAGGAGCAGGGGGAATAGAAACAGCATCTGTTATGTTTGATGATTTGATTGATGTAGTACAGAGTAATTATAGATATGAGGAGATAAAACCGATAGGATGCAATTGTATATCTGGAGATACTTTTGAATTGTAAAAAGATACAAAACAGCAGACTATACACTGGAAATGTAGTACCACTTATAGTTATGCTATATATAAATTATAATTTAAAAGATGAAGCAAAGACCTCTTTCATTAATTTTAAATAAAGTACTTGCTTTTACCATGGAATAATGTTACAATGTAACTGTTGTTGAAATAAGATTACAATAAGAGTGGGCGTAAGTCCACTCTTTCATTATGCTATAGACATTACGAATTGTTATATTCAAGCGAATAATAAAAAAGATATTTGAATGTTATAATAACGTATGAAAGAATAAATAACTGTTTTAGATATAAGAATGGAAAAGGAGCTGGTGTTTTTATGGCAAAGAGAGAAGAATATGAAGCAATAACCGAGCGTCTTCTAGCACCAATTTTAGAGGCGAATAATATTGAGTTATATGATGTGGAGTATGTGAAAGAAGTAGGAAACTGGTATCTACGTGCATACATCGATAAAGAAGATGGGATTTCAATAGATGATTGCGAATTAGTAAGTAGAGCTTTAAGTGATTTACTAGATGAGAAAGATTTTATTGACGATGCATATATTCTAGAAGTTAGTTCACCAGGTCTAGGAAGACAATTAAAGAAAGATAAGCACTTTGCCAGAAGCATTGGTGAAGAAGTGGAGCTTAAACTATATAAGGCAATTGATAAGAAAAAAGAATTCGCTGGAATACTGACAGCATTCGATAAAGATACAATTACAATTGAACTTGAAGATGAGAATATAATGACTTTAAATCGATCTGATGTTGCGATGGTTAGAATAGCACTTGATTTTTAATAAATTACATGAAACGTAGAAGTTTAGAAAGTGGAGGAAAATAATGAACTCAGAATTAATTGATGCTTTAAATCAAATTGAAAAGGAAAAAGACATAAGCAAAGAAATCTTGCTTGAGGCAATGGAAAATTCATTGGTTGCTGCATGTAAAAATCATTTTGGAAAAGCAGACAATATCCGTGTAAACATTGATAGAGAAACTGGAGAAGTTACTGTATACGCTGAAAAAGAAATCGTTGAGGAAGTAACGGACAAAGTTACACAAATTAGCGAAGCGGAGGCAATTCTTAGATTTCCAAAGAATAACTTAGGTGATATTGTTCACGTTGAAGTTACACCTAAAAACTTCGGACGTATTGCGGCTCAAAAGGCAAAACAGGTTGTAGTGCAAAAGATTCGTGAAGAAGAAAGAAAAGTGCTTTTCAATCAATATTATGGTAAGGAAAAAGATATCGTTACTGGTATCGTGCAACGTTATGTAGGCAATAATGTAAGTATTAATTTAGGTAAGGTAGACGCTGTTTTAACAGAGAATGAACAAGTTAGAGGAGAGCGTTTTAAACCTACAGATCGTATTAAGTTATATGTATTAGAAGTAAAAGATACAACAAAAGGCCCAAGAATAACAGTATCAAGAACTCATCCAGAGTTAGTTAAGAGATTATTCGAAGCAGAAGTAACAGAAGTTAAAGATGGTACAGTAGAAATCAAGAGTATCTCAAGAGAAGCTGGTTCTAGAACGAAGATGGCAGTGTATTCTAATGATTCTAATGTTGATCCAGTAGGCGCTTGTGTAGGTCTTAACGGAGCTAGAGTTAATGCGATCGTTAATGAACTTAGAGGTGAGAAAATCGATATCATTAACTGGAGTGATGATCCTGCTGTATTAATTGAGAATGCATTAAGCCCAGCTAAAGTTGTTTCAGTAGATGTTAATATTGAAGAAAAAACAGCTAATGTAGTTGTTCCAGATTATCAATTATCACTTGCAATTGGTAAAGAAGGTCAGAATGCTAGATTAGCAGCTAGATTAACTGGTTATAAGATTGATATTAAGAGTGAAACTCAAGTTTACGGTATTAGTGAACAAAGAGAATCCTTTAATGAGGAATAGAATAAAATCGTAATACACTTAGGAAGTGATTAAATGAAAACAAAAAAAATACCACTAAGACAATGCGTCGGATGTGGTGAAATGAAAACAAAAAAAGAAATGCTTCGGGTTATTAAGACACCTGAAGATGAGATCGTTATCGATGCAACAGGAAAGAAAAATGGAAGAGGAGCTTATATGTGTAGTTCCTTAGAGTGTTTTTCTAAAGCGGTAAAAAGCAAAGGCTTAGAACGTTCTTTAAAAGTAAGCATTCCAAAAGAAGTGTATGTGCAATTAGAAAAGGAGTTGATAGATCTTGGAACAAATTAATACCGAAATACAGTATGACTCTAATACGAAGAACAAGATTCTATCCTATATTGGAATAGCAACGAAGGCCGGAAAGGTCGCAAGTGGAGAGTTTTCTACTGAGAAAGCTGTTAAAGAACATAAAGCAGAACTGGTTATCGTAGCCTCAGACGCGTCAGATAATACCAAAAAGATGTTTACCAATATGTGTACTTACTATAAAGTGCCAATTTACTTTTTTGGTGAGAAAACAGAGCTAGGTCATGCAATGGGTAAAGAGATGAGAGCTTCTTTAGCAATGCTTGATAAGGGTTTGGCTGATGCAACACAAAAGCAACTTAAAAATGTAGTGGAATAGCGGAGGTAGTAAGTATGTCGAAAATTAAAATTTATGAATTAGCGAAAGAATTAGATAAATCAAGTAAAGATATTATTTCGTTCTTGAAGGACAAGGGAATTGAGGTTAACAGTCATATGAATAGTATTGAAGACAATGTAGTTCATATGGTTCGTAATAAATATCAGGCTCCAGCTCCTGCTAAAGCAAGTGAACCAACCAAAAGAGTAGAAACTACGACTACTAACGCTTTGCCTTCTCATAATCAAAGAATGAATAATAATAGACCGAATAATCAAAGAAACTATGAGAATACAGGTAGTCAAGGATACTATCGCACTGACAACCAAAACAATACTAGAAACGATAATAGGAACGACAATCGAAATATGAATAATAACAATAATAATAACAATAATAATACTAATAATAATAACAATCGCCCAAACAATCGTTTCAATAATGCAAACGATAACCGTGCAAATAACACGAATAGACCAAATGATAATCGTGTAAATAACACAAATAGACCAAATGATAATCGTGTAAATAACACAAATAGACCAAACGATAACCGTGCAAATAACACAAATAGACCAAATGATAACCGTGCAAATAACACGAATAGACCAAATGATAACCGTGTAAATAACACGAATAGACCAAATGATAACCGTGTAAATAACACGAATAGACCAAACGATAATCGTAATAACACAAATAGACCAAACGATAATCGTAATAATAATCAAAACAATACATCAAACAATAATCAAAATAATAATAATAGAAACAATCGTTTTGATAATAGAAACAATAATAATAGAAACAATAACAATAATAATAGAAATGGTTATAACAATAATAGAAACAATAATTCAAACAATAATTCGAACAAGAATAATAGCAATAATGGGGTACCAAGGAAAGGGCAATTCATAATGCCAAAACCAGTACCTGTACAGGAAGTTGAAGATGATGGAATTAAGACTATCATAATACCAGAAGTGTTAACAATAAAAGAGCTTTCTGATAAGCTTAAGATGCCAGCTTCTGTATTAGTTAAGAAGTTATTCTTACAAGGTAAAGTTGTAACGATTAATCAAGAAATCACCTTTGAAGAAGCAGAAGAAATCGCATTAGAATTCGAAATTATCGCTGAATTAGAAGAGAAAGTTAATGTTATTGAAGAGTTACTAAAAGAAGATGATGAAGATGAAGCTCTATTAGAAAAACGTCCACCAGTAGTATGCGTTATGGGTCACGTTGATCATGGTAAAACATCTTTACTTGATACAATTCGTAAAGCGCATGTAACAAATAACGAAGCCGGTGGTATTACACAACATATCGGTGCGTATGTAGTTAATGTTAACAATGAAAGGATTACATTCTTAGATACTCCAGGACATGAAGCATTCACATCTATGAGAATGCGTGGAGCTCAGTCAACTGATATAGCAATCTTAGTAGTAGCTGCTGATGATGGTGTAATGCCACAGACAGTTGAAGCGATCAACCATGCTAAAGCTGCGGGAATTCAAATTATAGTTGCAATCAATAAGGTTGATAAACCAAGTGCAAATATAGAACGAGTTAAACAAGAATTAACGGAACATGAATTAATAGCAGAAGACTGGGGTGGAGATACTGTATTCGTACCTGTATCAGCACACACTGGTGAAGGAATTGATCAATTACTTGAGATGATACTATTAACTGCTGAAATGTGCGAATTAAAAGCAAATCCAAACCGTAAAGGTAGAGGAATTGTAATAGAAGCGGAACTTGATAAAGGTAGAGGACCAGTAGCTACTGTATTAGTTCAAAAAGGTATCCTAAAAGTTGGTGATTCTATTGCAATTGGTTCTGCATATGGTAAAGTTAGAGCAATGATTGATGATAAAGGTAGACGTGTGAAGGAAGCTGGCCCATCTACACCAGTAGAAATCCTTGGTCTTAATGAAGTACCAGGTGCTGGAGATATATTCATGGCTATGGACAATGATAAAGAAGCACGTTCTATAGCGGAAGCATTTATTAAGCAAAGTAGAGAAAAATTACTAGAAGATACAAAATCTAAGTTATCACTTGATGGTTTGTTCTCACAAATTCAAGCTGGTAACATCAAAGAACTTAACATTATCGTTAAGGCTGATGTTCAAGGTTCTGTAGAAGCAGTAAAACAAAGTTTACTAAAACTAAGTAATGATGAAGTTGCAATTCGAATTATTCATGGTGGTGTAGGTGCTGTTAATGAATCAGACGTTATTCTTGCAAGTGCTTCTAATGCAATTATCATTGGTTTCAATGTAAGACCTGATAATACTGCAAAAGTAACTGCTGATCGTGAGAAAGTTGATTTACGTCTATACCGCGTAATCTATAATGCTATTGAAGATATTGAAGCGGCTATGAAGGGTATGCTTGATCCTACATTTGAAGAAAAAGTACTTGGTCATGTTGAAGTACGTCAAGTGTTCAAAGCATCAGGACTTGGTACAATTGCTGGTTCATATGTATTAGATGGTAAAGTTGTACGTGGTTCACAAGTAAGAATAATCCGTGATGGTATCGTAATCTTCGATGGCGACCTTGCATCACTAAAGAGATTTAAAGATGATGTAAAAGAAGTTGCTGCGGGTTATGAATGTGGTCTTGTCTTTGAGAAATTCAATGATGTGAAAGAGATGGATCAAGTTGAAGTTTATACAATGGTAGAGGTACCAAGAAAGTAATAATCTAGTTATTACAATTTCCTGATATAATCGTAGAGCACTTTTGGTTACATCGTGCGGAAATGGAGTTTATATGAGAAAGAATAGCATTAAAAACACAAGAATTAATGGTGAAGTACAAAAAGAATTAAGCATGTTGATTAATAGAGAAATCAAAGATCCGAGAATCAGCCCAATGACTTCTGTTGTTGCGGTTGAAGTGGCACCAGATTTAAAACATGCGAAAGTATATATCAGTGTTTTAGGCGATGAAGAGAAGAAACAGTCTACCTATGAAGGACTTAGAAGTGCTGCTCCATACCTAAGAACACTATTAGCTAAGACGGTAAATCTACGTAATACACCAGAGTTAACATTTGTTATGGATCAATCGATTGAATATGGTGTAAACATGTCAAAATTAATTGATGACGTGAATAAAGATATGGTTGATGATTTAGATGATGTTGAAGATGTTGAAGATGTAGATACGGATAACTAAAGTAATAATTCTTTCGTTGGCTGATATAAGTAGGAAGAGTTACCCAAAGTTAACACAAACATCACTACAAATTCATATAGGTAGTCTATAGTTTGGATAATATTCAAACCTAGACCAAGGGCAATCTTCATTAGTTGTAGGTAAAGACACTTGATGAGGGTTGCCTTTTCTTGGGCCAACAGCGAGAATATTATAATGGAATGAAAAACATAGTTAACGATCATGCGATAGGTTTGATTAGTAGATTTTTCAAAAAAATTATGGTATTATGGTACAAGATACTTTGATATTGTAGTCTATTTAAAAACAGAGTGAGAACAATTATAATAAGTCATTAATTAATCTAATAAGAAAGTATGGTGTTACTGATGAAACTATTAGATATGTTACAAGGTGTGAAAACGGTTGCAATATCAGGTCATGTACGGCCAGATGGTGATTGTACAGGTTCTTGTATGGCAACATTTCACTATCTGAAAGAAAATCGACCAGAGATACGTATCGATGTATTTCTTGAGTCAGTATCCGATTCATTCAATATGATTTCGGACCTAGATCAAATTAATACAGAATATACTACTGATGTTGAACAATATGATTTATTCTTATCCCTTGATTGTGGTAGTGTAGATCGTTTGGGGAATGCCACACCAATATTTGAGAATGCGAAAAATACGATCTGTTTTGATCACCACGTAAGTAATACGAAGTTTGCGGCGATAAATCATGTTTGCTTGGAGGCGAGTTCAACTTGTGAAGTAATGTTTGAAGTATTTGATGAAGATAAGATTTCATTAAAAACAGCTGAAGCTTTATATCTTGGTATTGTTCATGATACAGGTGTATTTAAACATTCCAATACAACGGAAAGAACAATGACGATTGCAGGTAAGTTACTTAGTAAAGGTGTTTTATCAGCGCAGATTATTGATGAAAGCTTTTATCAAAAGACATATCTTCAAAATCAAATATTGGGAAGATGTTTACTTGAGAGTTTTCTTGTGCTTAATGATAAATGCATTGTGTCAACACTTAGTAAAAAGATAATGGAATTCTATGGAGTGACTTCCAAGGATTTAGATGGTATTATTGATCAATTACGTGTCACCAAGGGAGTTGAGGTTGCTGTTTTTATATATGAAACAGAGTCTCAAGAGTATAAAGTAAGTATGCGTGCGAATGGTGATGTTGATGTTAGTAAAATCGCTGTATATTTCGGTGGTGGAGGTCATGTTAAAGCTGCTGGTTGTTCTATGAAAGGTGCTATGCATGATGTAATCAATAATATCATTAGACATATTGATATACAATTAAGGAATCAAGATAAAGCATAATAGGTTTTAGTAGCAGGAGAGAAGACATTGATTAATGGAATTATTAATATATATAAGGAGAAAGGCTTCACCTCACATGATGTAGTAGCAAAACTTAGAGGTATCACAAGACAAAAGAAAATCGGTCATACTGGTACATTAGATCCTGATGCAACGGGTGTATTACCTGTCTGCCTTGGAAATGCAACTAAATTATGTGATTTACTTACTGATAAAGATAAAGAATATGAAACAGTTTTACTTTTAGGTAAAGTAACGGATACACAAGATATTACTGGTGAAGTGTTACAAGAATCTGAGGTACAAGTAACAGAAGATCAAGTAAGAGAAGTGGTGAATTCATTTGTAGGAGCAATTGAACAAATTCCTCCAATGTATTCGGCATTAAAGGTTAATGGTAAGAAGTTATATGAGTTAGCTAGAGAGGGAAAGGTTATCGAGAGAAAACCTAGACCGATTACGATTCACAGCATTACAATTCTTGATATAAAACTTACGGATGATTGTCACGAGATTCGCATGAGAGTAGAATGTTCGAAAGGAACCTATATTCGTACCTTATGTCATGACATTGGTGAGGCTCTTGGAACAGGTGGTTGTATGAAGAGTTTGGTTCGTACTAAGGTTAGTAAGTTCCTATTAGCAGATGCCATAACCTTAGAAGAGGCTCAAAAGTTGCAGCAAGAAGATAGACTTGAGGACCATGTGATTCCTGTTGAAGACATGTTTCCTCAGTATCCCAAAGTATATGTGAATGAAGTAGGGAATCGTTTCTTGGCAAATGGTAATCCGTTGAAACTAGAACATATTAAAAACAAAGAAGATGCAAAGAGTTCGTTAGGTGAACATAAAGAAGTAAAAATCTACAATATAGATGAACAATTTAGTGCAATCTATGAATGGCAGGGAGCTTCGATTCTAAAACCAGTTAAGATGTTTCTTAATTAGGTTGATGTCGCCTATTTGAAGAATGCATGAAACAGGGGGCAATTTTTATGAAGTATATTACGAATAAAGATGAGATTTCATTGGAATATGATACAGCTGTTACTTTAGGAAAGTTTGACGGAATTCATATAGGTCATCAACTTTTAATTCGAGAAATTCTTGAAGGTACGAAACAGGGACTAAAACCGGTAGTATTCACATTTTCTTTTATAGAAAAAATTCGAAAGGATCATGTTGAAGGCAATCTACTTACAGAAGAAGAAAAGAGGAATTTTCTTGAAGATTTAGGTGTTCAGGTAATGATAACCTATCCCTTTGATGATGAGATGAGACACATGCAGCCAGAAGCCTTTGTTGAACAGATTTTATGTAAGAAGTTACGTGCTAAAAAGGTAGTAGTTGGAAGTGACTTTGCTTTTGGATATCAACGTAAAGGTGATGTGATTTTATTAGAGAAGCTATCAGGCGTATATGGATACGAATTGGTTGTGTTAGATAAAGTGGCCATGGAAGATCAAGTAGTTAGCAGTACAATAATTCGTCAGGAATTATTAGAAGGACATATGGAAAAAGTGAATTCTTTGCTGGGTAGATGCTATAGTATTGAGGGCACTGTAGTGCATGGTAATCAAATTGGACGTAGGCTATTATCCATGCCAACGGCAAATATCTATCCATCGTTTGAAAAGCTTTTACCACCAAATGGAGTTTATGTAACAACGATTGAAACAAAGTTTGGTAAATACGAAGGAATCACCAATATCGGATATAAACCAACGATAGGTGGTGAGACAAGACCTGGAGTGGAAACATATCTGTTTGATTTTGACGGTGATTTATATGGACAAGTGATTAAAGTTAACTTCTATACTTTTGAACGCGGTGAATATAAATATGATAGCTTAGAAGAATTGAAAGAACAGATGTTTCGTGACAAAGATTTTGGTAAAAAATATTTTGAAATGAATCGATAATTAAGAGGCTGTCACATAAAGAGACTGAATATAAGAAGTGAATAAACGGGTGCATTACAATTACAATTACTATTTACAAATATTAAAGAAAATCTAAAAGAAGAATGCCCAGAGCAGATAGTATATATTTGCTCTGGGCATTCTTTTTTCAAAATTATGAATTACTATATAAAGCGTATTTTTTAGGTGAAACTCCAACTGCTTTAGTGAAAGCTTTCAAAAAGTTACTGTAATCATTGAAACCACTTTGTGAGTATACGTCGCTTACACTCATTCCGGAGGATAGGAGCGACTTAGCGATACTGATTCTACGAGCCGTTATGTATTTATTAATGGTTGTACCAGTAGCTGACTTGAATATTCTACAGATATAGGAATCACTAAGATAAAAGTGCTTCGCAAGAAATTCAATCGTAATTGGTTCGCATATATTTTGATTTATGTATTGTATAATCTGTTCCACTTGTTGGTTGTATTTATAATCACTTACATTAGTATCAAGATTTAGGTTTTCTGTATAGATACTATTAATCATAACAAGAAGTTCCATAAAGCAAGACTTTTCAATTATATCGCTACCATAACTATCAATGGAAGTGATTTTGTTTATGTAGTAGTAAAATCGTTGTTGTTGTTCTGCGGTAAGATGAAGACGATGTGAACAACCCTGAGTACGTTTGGTAAAGCAGGTAGACAAATCGGTGTTTTCTGTTGATAGCATCTTAATGAAGTCAGGATGAATAGAGACGACTATTCTTTCGTGTATCATCTGATCAATCTTACTAAGATAATGACTCTCAAATTGATTGATGATGAATAGGTCGCCAGAATCAATATCATAGAATTTGTTGTCTATGAGAAACTGTTTACCACCTGTGATCGAGAAGTACATTTCGTAACAATCGTGAATATGAATATCCATGGTTTTTTCTTCGTTGCATAGATAGGCAACAGCAAAATACTTATTGGTAATACAGTGATCAATTGCTTGTTTACATGAAGTATATTTTTTCATAGTTTATTCATCCTTCTTTATTCATGATAATAGGAAGATCTTAAGGCGTGCTTACTATTATTTGCGTATTAATGAGTAAGTATCAATGTGTATTACGATAACTGTTAGAATTCGTCTTTTATTAATACTATATTACTCCATAAGTTCAAAATATGCAAGTTTTATGTCTCGAAATACCGAGATTTAGGTGTATTTGTATGCTATACTTAGTGCATCGAAGTGATAAATACGTATAATAATCACGACAATAGCAAATTGTAAAATGTAAATTGTAAATTATTAATTGAAAGAGAGGGACTATCATGGAACTTAGAACAGCATCATCTCCAAGAGATGTAAAACACTATACAACAGAGAGACTTAGAGAGGAATTTCTTATTCAAACTCTATTCGTAGCTGGAGAAATCAAAACAGTATATAGCCATATTGACCGAATTATTACTGGTGCAGCAGTACCAGTTACACCACTTGTATTAACTGCAGGTGAAGAAATCCGTGCAGAATACTTATTACAAAGAAGAGAGATGGGAATCATCAATATAGGTGGAAAAGGTACCGTGACAGTAGATGGTAGAGATTATGTACTTGAATACAAAGAAGGAATGTACATAGGTATGGGATCAAAAGACATCACGTTTGCAAGTAATGATGGTGAAACCCCTGCAAAATTTTACTTTAACAGTGCTCCAGCACACAAAACTTACCCAACCGTATTAATTAGACCAGAAGGAACAGAAGAAGAAGGTGTTGTCATTGTTAAAGATTCGAACAAAGTTGAACTTGGTTCGTTAGAAGAATCAAACCACAGAACAATCTGCAAATACATCCTTCCAGGTCAAGTTGAGAGTTGCCAATTAGTAATGGGTATGACTAGCTTAAAACCAGGTAGCGTATGGAACACGATGCCATGCCACACCCACGATAGAAGAATGGAAGTTTACTTATACTTCGAAATGCCAGAAGATGCATGCGTATTCCACTATATGGGAGAACCTACGGAAACAAGACACATCGTTATGAGAAACGAAGAAGCTGTTATATCTCCAAGCTGGTCAATTCACTCAGGATGTGGTACTAGAGCATATACATTCATCTGGGGTATGGTAGGTGAAAACCAAGCATTCGATGATATGGATGGAGTGGCAATGACCGACATTATGTAATTGTGAAACAGACTATTACTCATGTTACTAATAACTGAACTAGGATAAGGTGCTAGCCTTAATGCATTTTAAGCTGGTTCTAATATTAAAAGAAAATTAGAATAGGAGAAAGCGAATATGTCAAATATTATGAATAGTTTTTCATTAGAAGGAAAAATCGCACTTGTTACAGGTGCTTCTTACGGAATAGGTTTTGCTATTGCAAGCGCTTATGCAGAAGCAGGAGCTACAATTGTTTTCTGTGATATCAAAGATGAATTCGTTCAAAAAGGTATTGCGTCATACAATGAACTAGGAATCAAAGCACATGGTTATGTATGTGATGTTACTAGCGAAGAGCAAGTGAATGATATGGTAGCTAAGATTGAAAGAGAAGTTGGTGTTATTGACATAGTTGTAAACAACGCTGGTATTATTAAAAGAATACCAATGCACGAAATGTCAGCGGAAGATTTCAGACAAGTTATTGATGTTGATTTAAATGCACCTTTCATCGTTGCTAAAGCCGTTATACCTTCAATGATTAAAAAGGGTCATGGAAAAATCATTAACATCTGTTCCATGATGAGTGAACTTGGACGTGAAACTGTTTCAGCATATGCAGCTGCTAAAGGTGGACTTAAGATGTTAACAAAGAATATCGCTTCTGAATATGGTGAATTCAATATTCAATGTAACGGTATTGGACCTGGCTATATTGCAACTCCTCAAACAGCTCCACTTAGAGAAGTTCAGGAAGATGGATCAAGACACCCATTTGATCAATTTATCATTGCAAAGACTCCAGCAGCTCGTTGGGGAACTGCAGAAGATTTATCTGGTCCAGCAGTATTTTTAGCATCAGATGCTTCTGACTTTGTGAATGGACATATCTTATATGTGGATGGTGGTATCTTGGCTTATATTGGAAAACAACCAAAATAGGAGGCTCATATGGCAGAGTTATCATTAAAAGTACTTCATGCAGATGGAAGTGTAGCTTGTACGAATAGTCATAAAAATGAAGTTATCTTACATTATAATCATGCATATGTAGAAGGGGATTTGATTGTACTTGAATCCTCAGAAAAAGATATTTACCTAGTTTTACAAGTGGATGATGCTCTTGGAAGTGCGTTCGTCTATCTTAAAACGAATAGTTATAGTTATGTAGTGCCATTTGGAGAAAAGAAGGTTTGCTATTCACCTAAGATTTTTAGTGGAGAGCATCATCTTATCACTGCACGAGTTGCTACGAAAGAAGAAATTGCTGGCTATAAGAATCTAGCTCTTAACGTGGCAGATCAGCATGAGGAATCAAATTGTTATCCTCACGCATCAGCCAATGTTGAAACCAGAGGAGAATCTGTCTTTGCTGCGAGGAATGCAATTGATGGAGTAAAAGCTAACACATCGCATGGTGAATGGCCATTCGCCTCTTGGGGAATCAATATGCAAGATGATGCGAAGATTAAAGTGGATTTTGGTAGAGAAGTTGTAACAGATAAAATTATTCTTTATACAAGAGCTGATTTCCCTCATGACAACTGGTGGACAAAAGTAACAGTGGAATTTTCAGATGGAACAGAGTTCGATTGGAAACTTGAGAAGAGTTATGACCCACATACAATCACTTTTGATAAGAAGAAGATTACGTGGATATGCCTTAAGGACCTTATTAAAGCAGACGACCCATCACCATTTCCAGCTTTAACACAGATTGAAGTGTATGGAGTAGAAGCTTAGACAACAAATATAACTATTCTGCTAATGTCTGATGACAATATCATAATGACAAATGGAGAATAGTTATATATGCATATGTATTACTGTTGATATATTAAATTTTTTTTTTGGAAATGTAAGTGTTTACAATGCTATACAACTTGTGATGAAAGGTGGAAAAAATCTTGAATAAAGTATTAGAAGAAATTCAAAAAATAGGGATTGTTCCTGTAGTTAAAATTGACCGTGTGGAAGATGCGCTCCCATTAGCAAAAGCATTGTGTGAAGGTGGGCTTCCATGTGCTGAAATTACATTCCGTACGGTAGCTGCTGAAGAAGCAATTCGAGTTATGGCTACAGAATATCCAGAGATGTTAATCGGTGCAGGTACTGTATTAACAACGGAGCAAGTAGATAAAGCAATGGAAGCTGGTGCTAAGTTCATCGTAAGCCCAGGCCTTAATCCTAAAGTGGTAAAATATTGTGTAGAAAAAGGATATCCTGTTACACCAGGAACTGCTAATCCAAGTGATGTTGAGACAGCAATTGAATTAGGCCTTGAAGTTGTTAAGTTCTTCCCTGCTGAAGCAGCTGGTGGCCTTGACATGATCAAATCAATGGCAGCCCCATATGTTAACATGAAATTCATGCCTACAGGCGGAATTAATGCTAAAAATATTAAGAGTTACTTAGACTTTGACAAGATCATCGCTTGCGGTGGTAGTTGGATGGTAAGTGGTGAGATGATTAACGCTGGTGAATTTGATAAAATCAAAGCACTTACAAAAGAAGCTGTTGAATTAATGTTGGGATTTGAAATCGCTCATGTTGGAATTAATGCTAATGATGAAACCGAAGCAGAAGAAGTAGCGGGTAAATTCGATTCCATCTTCGGTTTTGCTAAAAAGGTTGGAAATAGCTCTGTATTTGCAGGTTCGGCTATCGAAGTTATGAAAATTCCTTATCTTGGAGCAAATGGTCACATTGCAATCAAGACGAATTACATAGACCGTGCAATTACCTACTTAGAACGTAATGGTGTTAAGGTTAATATGGAAACAGCTAAATATAATGACAAGAAAAAGATGGTTGCTGTATATTTAACGGATGAAGTTGGTGGATTCGCTATTCATTTATTACAAAAATAATTATGCAATAGGATTTAACTATTGTTTTAGGAGGATTTAATATGTCTAAGAAAGTTGTCACATTTGGAGAATTAATGTTAAGATTAGCACCAGAAGGATACTATCGTTTCGTTCAAGCTGAAACATTCGGTGCAACCTATGGTGGTGGAGAAGCTAACGTAGCTGTTTCTTTAGCAAACTATGGTTTAGATGCTAAATTCGTTACAAAACTTCCAAAACACGAAATCGGTCAAGCTGCTGTTAACTCACTAAGAAGATATGGCGTTGATACTACTTACATCACACGTGGTGGAGATAGAGTGGGTATCTATTATCTTGAAAAAGGTGCATCTCAAAGACCTTCAAAAGTTATCTATGATAGAGCAAACTCGGCTATGTGTTTAGCAACAAAAGAGGATTTTAACTGGGATGAAATCTTTGAAGGAGCGGAGTGGTTCCACTTCACTGGTATTACTCCAGCATTAGGTGATAACGTAGCAGAAATCTGTCTAGAAGCTTGTAGAGCAGCGAAAGAAAGAAATATCACTATTTCATGTGACCTTAACTACAGAAACAAATTATGGTCAAAAGAAAAAGCTGGCGAAGTTATGGGTAAACTTTGTGAATATGTTGATGTTTGTATTGCAAACGAAGAAGACGCAGCAGACGTATTCGGTATCAAAGCAGCTGACACAGACGTTACAACAGGCACAGTTAACCATGAAGGTTACAAAGATGTTGCGAAACAATTAGTTGAACGTTTCAACTTCTCTAAAGTAGCAATCACATTAAGAGGGTCAATCTCAGCAAACGATAACAAATGGGCAGCTATGCTTTACAACAAAGAAGATTTCTTCTTCAGTAAAAACTATTTAATGCATATCGTTGACCGTGTTGGTGGTGGAGATTCCTTCGGTGGCGGATTAATCTATGCTTGCATGAATAATTTCGACCCACAACAAACAATCGAGTTCGCAGTAGCGGCAAGTTGTTTAAAACACTCGGTAGAAGGTGACTTCAACCAAGTAAGCGTTGACGAAGTTATGAAGTTATCTGGTGGAGACGGTTCTGGTAGAGTTCAAAGATAGTGTATTACGTATATAAAGAATAACTCACCACTATTCTTATTATAAATATTATTATATGGGAATTGCCATTCCATTGATAATAACTCCTAAATATTTATATAGAAAAAGCTTCTACTGTAGTTAGGTAGAAGCTTTTTGTTGTATAGAGTAGTTAGTTACACATCAAAATCTTCAAGTGCTAAATTCGAGTAAGCGGTTAAAGTGTCAAATCCCCATGCCTTGCTGGCACCACTATAAATGAAAACGGGGATTTCT
>ERZ781271.98-NODE-98-length-20567-cov-12.406006_pt1 | contig 20567 bp, 18 predicted proteins | sample MGYA00375849_ERZ781271 | MGnify/ENA primary metagenome ERZ781271 (study PRJEB29790, sample SAMN06051245) | human gut metagenome | host: Homo sapiens | place: USA: Cincinnati, Ohio | collected 2013-06-10 | study: EMG produced TPA metagenomics assembly of the Gut... | reverse complement strand
ACACTCAGTAAACCTGAACTAGAATCTGAATCTAGCGCGTATGCCAATTCCGCCATAACTGCGTAAATAAAAGATTCGCGCTAGATTATTTTATAATTGTCGCGCTAGATTATTTATTTAAGTAAATTATATCACAACTACAAAAATCTGTACATTAATAATTATGTTTATCAACTATCAAAATTAAATCAACACTTTTTTGTCACTTTTGCAAATTTAATCGGTACTTAATAGTCATAGTTAATGTTATAATTCAGAATTATTTTAAATTAATCTAATCTTTTTTTCTTATTTATTATACAAATACATACTTAATAGATACTATAATCCTATTATTTTGTACTAATATACACTGATATATGTATAACCCTATTTTGTACACCGTAGACCCCTAAATTAAGCATAGTTAAATTTTCATATCTTGGTAAGAAATATGCAATAAGACACGATAGATATATCAGCATCTTTCTTACTGTTGTTAAGGCTAAAAGAGGGGAAATTTAAAATCAAACCTGTTCAAGTTTTTTGCTATTAAATGATATATACATAAATACGAAATTACAGTATTATTTTGTATAAGGATACTACAATCAATCTATAAAAGTAGTATCCTTTCAATATTATAAAACTCTACAAAAATGATATCCTAAGACTAGTATTTTCCTACATTTCTATATTCTTGACTATTCTGTTTACTGTGCTTCTAGATAAACCAGTCTCCCTTACAATATCAGCTATCTTCATTCCACTGTTGTACAAAATTTTTACAGTTTCGCCTTTTTCATTCTGCTTACTAGGTCTACCACCATTTGATTACTCCATATTTTTTTGCATCATATTTTTATAAAACTCTTTTAATTTTCTATTAAATATAAATAAACACATTAGTTGACTCATTATTTCAGAAGCGTAATATAGAAATATTGGTACTAATAATTTATAGTTATCGATACCTCTTATCGTATCGCTTTTAATTGAATAAATAACAAAATATCCTATAATAAATATTATCTCGAATACCATTTTGTAGTTGGTGAACTTTCTAAACTTCCCATTTATCATATTTTTATTTTCAACTAAAAAAATAATTAAGAATAACAATAAAAAAAATAGCAATCCTAGAAGATGTATATTTATACTATAGCAAGAAAATATATGATATTTTAATAAGATTGCAATACTACTACATAATATAATAAAATCACTTATAATATATAGTAATATTTCATCTAACATTTTAGAATCTACACAATAACTATTACAATATAAATATAGTATGTAAAAATTAAATCGTCTCTCCGAAAATAGTTTTGATTTATATAGTATTTTTTTCTTACATATATATTTAATAACTATATAACGAATAGAAACAAATGAAACTATATATAAACACCAAAATATAACAAAATACACATTATTGATGTTTTTAAATAAAATATTATAAATATATGTAAATAATAGAATCATAATAGTTATTGTAGCAAATCCATTAATATCATTAATATATATTTTAAAATAATTACTTATTTTTCTCTTTTTACTAAATTTTAATTGATGATAGTAAAGAGCAGTTCCAGTATATACTTTACAAAAGTCATACAAATTCATCTTTAACTTTCCTATAATTGGATCGAATATGTAGAATAAATTATTATTATATCCCTGAAACACTACATAATGATGATTTTTGAAATATAAGATACATGGTTCATTTAATAAACGTAATTTATTAAAATCTAATTTAATTCCAGCAGTAATAAATCCAAAGCGTTTACCGCAGTTTAATAAATCAATTGCGCTGCAACCTAAATTCTTTACATTCACATATTCATTTATTTGCTCTAGACTTATAAATTTATTATAATAATAAAAGATAATTTGTAATGCAACAATGCCACATGAATTTAATTGTGTTTGATATATACTATGTATCCTAAAATATTTTTTTTGTTTACTTTCTTTATTCATCTTCATTATTTCTTATACCATTATAAATCTTAAAGAAATCTCCTCGTTTATTCATTAATTCATCGAAATTACCATTTTCAACAATAATGCCATTATCAAGTACCAATATATAATTATACTTTTGTAATGTTTCTGGATTGAGACGATGAGTAACTACAATTCGGGTAATTCCATGTAAATCAAGTATTGTATTTTCTATTTTTGTGGCTGTTTCCTTATCCAGTGCTGACGTAGCTTCATCTATTAAAAGTACAGAAGATTCTTTTATAAGACTTCTGGCTATGGCAATTCTTTGTTTTTCTCCACCAGATAAATTAATTCCATTCTCTCCACATGTATAGTCTATTCCCTTTTCATTTACTACACTCGTTAAACCCGACTTCTCAAGTGCATTATCTATTCTAGCTTTCTCAATATCATTAAACATGGTAATATTATTTATTATACTACTATTAAAAATAATAACATTTTGCTGAATTACGGACATTGTTTTAAATAATGATTTCTTCTTAATATCTTTTAAGTCTATATCATCTATTGTTATTGTTCCTGTATAATCTTTATAATATCCTAAGAGTAAATTAAGTAATGTGGTTTTTCCACAACCTGATGAACCAACTATAGCATAACTTTTTCCCTTTTGAAACTCAATATTAATGGAAGAAAATATTTTTTTATCATAATGACTAAATGCAACATTATTAAAACATATACCATTACTCAAACCACTTATATCAAGATTTCCATCATTAACTTCACTCTTCGACATCAAATTGATAAATTTATCTAAATGAACAAGTGAAGATTTTTTATTTGCTATTAAGGTTGGCATAGCATTGATAGGTTCAATAATATAATTCATTAATTGAACAAATGCTATCATAATACCAACTGATATTTCACCATTAATACATCTCCATGAGCCAAAAATAAAAACACTTATTTCGGTAAGAAAACTTAAAATATTTGCAATAATATTTATAATAGATGATGCTTTTCGTCTATCATATTTTGCAGTTTCAAGTAATAAATCATCCTCTTCATATAACTTTTTGATTTGTTCTTCGGCATTAAATGTTTTAATTACTGTAAATCCTAAAAGTAAATCCTTAATTAAAGATACCGTTTTTTCATTTCTTATACCAACTATATTTTCTTTAGCAGAAACTGATTTAGAAATTATAGAAGGTAAAACAAGAGAAACTGATGATGCAAAGATTACGAAAATAGTAAGTGGCCAATCATAATAGAACATCATAACTAAAGCTCCTATTAGCAAAACCAGATTTTTAACTATATCAAAATTTGTCAAAAGGTAGTTTTGCTCTATAGTATTTACATCATTGGTTAGGATTGATATATAGCTTCCAGTCTGTTCATTACTAAAACATGAGATATCTTTTTCAATTATTTTAGTAAATATTTTCGTTTTATATTGATGCATAGCTTGTTTTAAAAATGGTAGCTTGGTATGTATACTAGTAAATTGAATTGCTGTTAATATAACTATAAATAAAAGTGATAACTGAATGAATTCACCAAGTTTCTTATAATCCTGGGAAACAGCTACATCGGTTAGAACTTGCATTATTTTAGCCGTAAAGATCTGCATAAAAGAAAATATAATTACTACAATTACTGATATTATATACTTCAATTTATTTTTTTTATAGAACATGTGTATATACTCTTTACTACTTTGTTGATTGACCTTCATTATTAAAATCCCTCCCGATATTAATATATAGGCTATCATATTTTTTTTATAAAAACTTTTACTTTTTTAAAAAATATTTGACATCTTCGATATATTGATTTCAAAGTAACATTTTTAACTGATTGGGCTGCACAACTTAAAATCAACCTTCTCTTTACTATTCTTAGCGCCTTGAGTTTGGTGATACTCTTGGAGTTGGTATATTCTATGACTTCCTTTCAAGGCTATGGAATTTTGATGTGAACTATATTTCTTCAATCCATCCTTTAAAGTCAAAAAGCCAAAAACAAAAGGCACAAAAGCTGATTCTATTGAGAAAGTTACTGTTGAACAGCCTCTTAGTGAACCAGAAAATACCATCTTTCACATTGATAAAAAGCCTTATGGTTCCTTATTCAAAACTATAAATAAGAATTCCTTGGTTGGGTTGGTCTGTTTCCAATGAACTTATTAATCCAAAATCTCTTGCTTTATCTGGTGACGGTACTCCTGTTGTTACTTCTCACAGAGAACGCAACCTCGTATCTGTGACTGTGTTGCAAAAGGGATTACCGACTGTATGCCAGGATATTTTTTTCAACCAGATTGTGATATCGGTTGGGATTCTTCGCGTGACTGCTGGTATCATGGCTAAGATTCATATATGCTTGTTGCCTCTGATTCTTATAGTGATCTCCCTATATTTCCGTTATTGTCTCTTTACAAGTCGAAAATATGGAGATTCCTGTGAATAACCAGTTACTTTTCAAAGAGCATTTACTAGCATAGCTGGCATGGCAAGATTCCTAGAAATCATTAATTTGTCCTTCGGATCAAGTTGTGATAAGTCATCATGAATAAAAGGGACTTATAACTCTTCTAATTCAATAAAAAATTTTCTGCACTTCTCACAATATCCAGCCTTCTTTACAATTCCTTGTTGAATGCCACAGTTTAATCTTATATGTTTTTTCATGCTGTCATCTGAAAAATCTATATTATATACATTCAAAACCTCTTTGGGTACAATTTCCTTTTCACAATAAACACATTTATTCATTAATATACACTCCTCTCACAACTCAATGCACAAATCACTAACTTTTTTTAACTAAATTTATATATGAATGTCAAATATAATATATTTGACATTCATAAATTAGATGTATTGTATGTATTAGTTAAATATTATATAAACTCTAATAATTGATTTAATAGGTCTACCTTTCTACGTATAAACTTCCTGCTTTAAGACCCCCAACTACACTTTCTAAATCTACATCATCAACAAATTCAAAACCATCTAACTCCTCAATAAAATCAATCTTTAAATCATTATCCATTTCTTTCATATCTTTCATATTTTTCATATTTTTTTACCTCCATATAATTTTGTTATATTTTAATGTACAATTACATCTAATTTAGAATTAATAGTTTCTTTTTCGTATAAGCATACATCTTTTCTATATATTTATCCGAAAATAGTAAAGAACAAAGTTCACATGATGAAATAACGTATTTAGGTAATGTAATGTTTAATTCTCTTTCAGCAATATCGATAAAAAAATCAAAACCATAGTTTCTTAACGCATATAATATTACATTACATTGTAATTTATTTATAGTATCTACAATATCATATCCTAAATAATCAATAACTAAAGCAGTTTCAGTTATAATAGCAGAACAACATGGCCATATCTTTCCATCAGAAGTAATTGAAAAGCTTCCACTTTTTCTACACTTTAGCCCATTTATTTCATATAATCTTGGATATTCATCAGTATCAATACATTCTTTAGCGTTTCCTGTAGGCATACAAGGAACAAAATTGATATTCACATCTTCTAAATATGCTCCCATTTGACTAATCCACTTACTATTGTAGGTGTTTTTTAGTGTAACACTTTGTATAGATATTTTCACATCTAATTCTTTAGATGCCTGTATTATGTTAATAATAGATTTTATGGGAATATATTTTTCATGAAATTCATCATAACTTAAAGTAATATATTTTAATCCATTGCTTCTTAAGGTCTTAATTTTATTTTTACAATCTACTAAATCTTTTCCCCAATATCCATTTGTTATTATTCCACATGTTTTTCCACAATTATTAGCTAATGAAATAAGTTTTATTAATTCATCGTAGTAGCACATAACTTCACCACCTGTGAAACAAATATTCTTCAACTTATCATAATTCTTTGTACTTTGAATATACTGTTCTACTTTTTCAATATCTATTTTAGTTTTTTCTTCATTACTCATGCAACATATAGAACAATTAGCATTACAATATGTTCCAATTGTGATTCCAATAGTATCATAATGCATTTTTTTCACCTTGCATGATGTTAGTAGCTTTAAAGAAGTTCTTTTGCATCATATTTTCCTTTCTCTTTAAACTTTACAAGAGTGTATTCCCATACTTTTATGCAACTATAGTATGTACTCTCATATTCAGAATAAAAAATTACTTGTCAATTTGTACTTAACTTTTCATAACTGTTTTCCTTACACAATTTGAATCCTTCTCTAACTCATCTAATATATAAGGCATCATCTTTTTAAGAATATTTTTATTAAGAATTATGTTACAAAGTTCACAAGCTGATATAACTTTAGAAGGTAACTCACATATATTGTGTTTATCTACTATATTTACAAAGAAATCAAATCCTTTATTACGTAAAAGTTTCAGTATTGAATTATTTTCTAATCTTTTTAGAGCTTCATCAACATTAATATTCTCTTTAATATTTCCAACAGCTAAAATAGAATCGAATATATAAGGTGAGCAACATGGATATATATCCCCAGTATATGATACACAGAAAGTTGCACTCTTCCTACATATTTTATTATGTATACACTCATTACGAATATATAAAGCATCTTGTATTCTTTCTTTGGCTCTACCTACAGGATCACAACCTATAAAATTTAAATGTACATCACTAAGATTCTCACCTAAATCATCTATCCAACTAAAATCATTTTGTTCATTTACTAACACGCTTTGTATGGAGAATTTCATATCTAGTGCTTTAACTACTTTTGATATATTTTTTATATTATCAATTGGAATAAACTTTTTATGATATTGATCATAACTTACTCCAATAGTATTTAAACCTGCTTCCTTAAGTTTACTTAGTTTAATTAAAGTTGATGTATAATCTTTTGCCCAATATCCATTAGTAATTACGGTAGATTTTTTATTAATATCTTTACAGCATTTAACAAGTTCAATTAAGCTATTATAATATAGAAATGCTTCTCCACCAGAGAAATTAATTAACTTTATATTTTTATCTTTCTCACTACTTAAAATGAAATTTTTTAGTTCATTTAATTTTATATTTTCATTGCATTCCATAGATGCATTGATGCAGCATATATCACATGCTGCTGTACACTTATTTCCTAACATAATTACCATTTCTGTATAATTCATTGCTTACACTCCATTCAGAAAAAGTTTTAAGGTGATTTTTTGGGTATAACACGTGTAGTATGTACAAATTTATTTTTTGATATATATCTTACATAGTAGTCACAACTCTCACAAATGTTGTTGTTAATAGCCTTCTCTATGTTTACACTAAATTGTATAATTGTAGGTTTTTTATCAATGTTCATTGAATAAATATATTTGATATACTCATATTTAACGATTTCATTAAACATTTTGTTATTATATTCTTTTTTTGATTTTAAGTACTCAATAAATATCTTATGAAATAGCTGTACATTGTATTTTTCAACATCATGACTAGCACGATCATGAGGATTTAAATACTGAGTATGATGGTATATTTCGTCCAACTTGTTTTTTGTAAAGAAGTATATATCTTCCAATCCATATTTTCCCACTATAGTATTAATGCATTTTCTATAGGCAATATTTAATGGTCCTAATTTTTCTATAAAAACGTCAAATCTTGTATATGCATCTTTTACTACTGAATTAAAAGTATAATATTGACTAAATAATAATTTATTTCTCTTTATCATGTTTATTATTTCTTTAGTCGGCTTAACAATATTCATAGTAGTTTCAATAACATTAGGATCATAATACATGACATCCCTTATTTTATCAGTTTCATCAGTATTAGGTAATGGCATAAATCTATGTAACTGAACGTTATAAATACCAATAAGTAGAAGCTTCTCCATTAAATGTATTGTATTTTTGAAATCTTCGATTGTTTCATTTGGGAAACAATAAATGAATGAAGTTGTAACCTCTATTTCTTTCTTTGAAATATATTCTATTATCTCAACAGCGTGGTCTAAATTTAAATTCTTATTAATCTCCTTTTGCATTCGACTTGAACCAGTTTCTATACCTATGTAAATAGAAGTACAATTGGAGCGAGACATCAAATCAATTAAGTCAAAATCTAATACATCTACTCTTGATGAACACCCCCATGAATATCCAGTATCATTATCTATTAGATATTGACAAAACTCTGATATATAAACTCTATTTGCTGTAAACATATCATGCTGAATAGAAAATTTTTTTATTCCATACAACTTGTTAAGCTTATTCATTTCATCTATTAAATCTCTAACAGGTTTTACACGATATTTCCTATCCCAAAACTTACTTGTTGTACAGAATGTACAACTGAATGGACACCCCCTACCGCCTTCTATCATAAAAGATTCTGTATTATCAAGTATAAATGGGTTAAAATCATATACAGTATAATTTGAAAGTTTCTCATTTGTTACTAACTCTGCATGTTCTGTTGATACTATTTGACCATTTGATAAGTATGAAATTCCAGGAACCTGAGATAAATCTGTATTACTTAGTAATGCTTCTACAAGTGGTTTAATGGAATACTCAGATTCTCCAAGACAAATTACGTCTACAAAATTATATTGTTTTAGAATTTCTTCGTTATTAATTGTTGCATGGGGACCGCCGAAAATAATCTTTATATTAGGCTGAACTTTTCGAATATATTTTGCAAGCAGAACTGTAATAATAAAACTATTACAAATAGTATAAAATCCAATAATCTTAGGTTTCATTTCTAAAAGTTTGTTAGCCATAATCTTCACACTATTATCTAAATCCTCTGTATAATTAACTTCATTGATCTGATTCATATAATCAAAACTTACACATTCCACTTCATAATCATTTTTTAGAATATCCCTTAAAATCAACTGACCTATGTTGATGCTATTACTATTATCGTACAGAAAGTAAATAGCATTGACGAATATAATATCCATATATTTCTCCTATTTAGTTTTCTCTATTACATGCTTAACTTTTAATATTTCATTATCTAAATACATACGTATATAATAGTCTTCTTGAATAATCTCATTTTTTTTATACGCAACAGGAATATTAATTAAAAATTTATATACCTTACTTGTTTGTTGATTCGTTGCATATGTAATATATTTCAATTTCTCATAATTAAATAATTCCGAGTCCATTATACTATTGGATTTATTTTCCCACATTTTTTCAAATAATGGTTTGAACATATTGTAGATAAGCATGTATCTCTGTCTTTTGTCACAAGATATCCTCATACTCATATCTTCATTTCTCATTGATTCATTTACAGAATTAAGTCCGTCTTCACATTCTAAATAAATTTTTTCAAGTCCATGTTCTTGAATCAAATGATACAATGTATAATGGAAAAACTTATCCATTACAATGATTATGTCTAACAATAAATTAAAGTTCTTATAATTTTGTATAACTAGTGAATCGAACGTATAATATTGGCTAAACATATTGGGATATTCCTTAATTAATTCCAAAGATTTTTTATCTTCTATAGTATATTTATGACTAGGTACAATTGTATCCAAGTCAAGATACATTCGATTAATTACCTTTTGAGTTTCTATTGTGCTTGGAGTCATTACAAATCGATGTAGCGCAACAGTTACACCATTAATAAAGCAATCTTGTATCATTTTTATAGTATCTCTAAAATCATCAATTGTTTCATCTGGGAAACAATACATGAATGATGCACTCACACTAATATCCTTAGATGCTATATACCTGATAATTCTCATAGCATGGTTTAAATTTAAATGTTTATTAATGATTTTTTGCATTCGTTGAGAACCTGTTTCTATTCCTAAAAATATATCAACGCAATTTGCGCTTTTCATCTTATCAATAATTTCTTCATCTAAAACATCTACTCTTGAGGAACATCGCCACTCAAAACCTAAGTTTTCTTTCTTTAACTTATCACAAAACTCACTTATGTATGCTCTATTTGCAGTAAACATGTCATGATGTATTATAAAATTATGTACGCCAAATTTATGATTAAAATATTTCATCTCTTGAATTAACACATTTACCGGTTTTACTCGAAAGGTTCTCTTCCAAAATGTACTTGTAGTACAGAAGGTGCAACTAAACGGGCAACCTCTACCACCTTCAATAGGAAAAATCATATCTTTATCAATATTAAAAGGCGAATAATCATGTACAACATAATTTCCCAGATCGTCGCCTTTTATGAGAGGAGCAGGATTGGTTTTAACTATTTCCCCATTTTCTCTAAATGCAATTCCAGGTACATTATGTATATTTATCTTCCCCATAATAGCATCCATAAGAGATGTTATGGAATATTCAGATTCTCCTATACATATGTAGTCAACATATGGGAATGCATGAAGACATTCCTCCACAACTACAGAAGCTTGTGGCCCACCAAAGAAAATTGTTATATTCTTATTTTTTTTCTTTATAAATTCTGCCAACTTGTAAGCTATAACAAACGAGTTACATATTGTATAAAATCCAACTACCTTAGGATTAATTTGTAATATATAATTACCCATAATTTCTATATTCTTATCAGTATCGATTAAATAGCTTATAACCTTTTGTTTATTTAATAAATCAAAGTTGACACAATCAACTTCATAATTCTTTTTAAGGATGTCTCTTAATACAAATTGTCCAATATGTAAATTATCTTCTAAACTAAATGAAACTGCATTTACTAATAATATATCCATACTCATATTATGATGATTATTATTACCTAATCATATTCTCCTTCCTTTTGTGTTTTGCAAACGCCATAACCCACTATTTTTATTAGACTTGTAATCAATATTTTTTATTTGCCTAATATATATGCAATATCTTATTACAATGTATATTATATACAAAATTCAATATTTTTCAATGTTTTTCTATATATTTTTTTTTTTTGTAAAAATATTGTTATTATTCTCAATATGGAACACTTACTTAATTGATCTGGTGAGTTGTAAAATAAGATGCCATTTTGTTAGGCGAGATGGATTGTTTGTAATTTTGTCAAGTGTTTTTAAATTAGAATATATAATGTATCAAAAATGATCGTTTTTGACACACTTGTATCCGTCTTTGTGATATTAATTACTAAAGCAAAAAATTCAGTAGTATCAATAATTATATCAATACTACTTAATCTTATTTTTGATAGTTTACCGACCAAATACCTTATTCCTTATGAACTAGGTCTGTTTGCTAGCTGTGATTCAAGATAAGCGATTCTGCTATTAAGAGAGGATATTGTGCTTAAAGCGTTCTCGTAGTTCGATTGTGCTTGTATATACTTCCTTTTATATTCCTCAATCTTAGTTAGGTATTCGGTCTCTAACGAGTCCAACGCTTTATTCATATCGTCTTGTGTGACTAAGCCTGAGCCATCAAACTTAGGTCTACTATCAAACGATATAGAACCTACTAAATTTACCCCCGAACCACCGCCACTAAGATACATAGTTCCCGATTTAGCTTGTAGCTTTAAATCGTCATCACATATTATACTAGTAGAAGAACTATAAACGTCAAACAAAGGTTTGTTAAGAATATCTTGATTATCACCATTCCCCACATGGATTCTATAGCCATAAATATTGACGTCACTTGGATTTGATAATTCTCCGATTACAATATTATTTTCATCAGAAAACTTAATCAAATCATGTGCTATTGTATTTGTATCATAACCCCTTAAAGCACTTTTATTTTTTAGTGTTATACTTCTTAAGGTTCCATTTAAACCAATTTCGTCTGCATATACATTCAGATTAAATCCTTGACTATCTAATTCTGCATAACCACCAATTACAATATTATTGTTTCCACTGATTCTTAGCATAGGGATTTCCGTATTATCTGTAGTTACACCAACAATTCTAGCCTTGTTTTTACTTAAATATATATTACCCTCTGTGCTAAAATCACCTGTCATATATTGTTCACCGTTGCCGATATGAACAAAAATATCATGATTATCTAATTGATACGACCATATATCCCCTTCAGGAGTTACTAGATAGGTGTCAGTATCATTTTTGTATGTTCCACCTATGATTGTGCTTCCAACTATTTTACTTCCCGTAATAGTACCAGTAAAATTAGCATCTCCATTTACGTCCATCCATATAACTTTTTGGTCACCTTTAAGTATTTGAAAAATTTCGTCTTGTGTAGGGTCTACATTGAAAGTATTAGTACCATTAGTAATAGTCAATATGCCTGTAAAATTGGCATTACCATTTACGTCCATCCATATAACCTTTTCTTCACCTTTGAGAATTTTGAATATCTCATCGTCATTAGGATTGAGTATAAATGTATTAGCACTATTAGTACCACTAAAACCATTATCATCTATTCTATAGCTTCCACTTTCATTTTCAATCCAAAGATAATGCCCCCATAAGAATTTTTGAGATTAAAGCGTCAGCAATTAAACCGTACTGCCACTCACCGTTGACCCATATTTTTCCGAACGCACTTCTAACACTTTTCCAGTTGTCGTTAGTGTACGCCATGAGATTATGTGTAATTCTTACTTGTTCGTCGTCATAATCTAATGATTCATCATTGAGATGTCTTCCAGTAATACCACGATTGTCAATTGTGAACTCTTGATTATCAGCATTAGTAATAGTATACAATGCTAAGTCTAAACATTCTTTTCTTATTTTATAAATAGTAGTAGCTTCATTTACAGCATAGTCCCATTTCTTTTTACTACTTAAAGTACTAGAAACGGTAGAACTAGTTTGTGCTAATATATCTTGTAAACTACTCATTTTACCTGATACGTCGATTAAATCACTAAATTCACATTCTGACTCACTAGGATTATCAAAATTAATAGAGTAGGAGATTAATCTCACCTTTATAAAGTAGTTTTCATTTATTTCTACATATACATAGTTACCTAACTCAAATTCTTCAAATAGCTTACTGAAGCCTTGAACATGGAAGATATTATCAATTGTAGCTGAGAATGACATATTAGGCTTACATACGTCTGCTAATTCCTTAACCGCCATTTCATATAATGCTTTTTCAGTAGCCATAATTTCAGCATCAGTGTCTAATTCTGTAGTAATATAGTTGTCATTAGTGTATGTCTGTTTAAATCCAAAACTACACTTTTCTAACCATGCTTGCTCTGTATAATAGTTGCGTTCATTTAATAAGTTTTGGATATCTTTAATCTGTTCTTGATAGGTTTTTTGTATTTGTTGTTGGAAAGCTATTTCATTTTCTCTAACTTTCATTTCAGATTCAAGAGACATTAATAACTCATAAGTTGGCAAATACTTTTGAGTATAAAATTCACTAGTAGCATATCCCCAACCTTCAGCTATGAAGTCATTTAATGTATTATTCAACATTTCCTGTTTGGTCTGTAACATTACCAAACCATACTTAGTCCAATCTGTACTTTCTAGGTCGTCAGGTAATCTTTGCTGTAGTTCAGCGATAACATCTAATACTTCTTTAGCTTGTAATAATAGCTCATTATATTTATCAATGTTTTCAGAATACACCTGTTGAAAGTTATTGTAGCAATCTATAGTCTCTTGTGACATATATCTTGTATCTAAGAAGTAGGAGTAGTTACTTATTACATTTGTACCAGTAGGGTTAACGTCTGCTATGTTAATACCTTCTTCTCCAATTATTCTATACTCAGTAATGATAGAAGAGTCATCATAATCAACATTTACCTCTTGACATAGGTTGTTGAAGTTTAACATTATTCTAGTGTCTTTACCATACTCATCTATCTTGAAAGCATTAACTGTTCTATGATAGCCATCAAAGATAAAGAAACACTCAAAAGCTTCCGCAACATCACCAGTTAAGAAAGCATATACATTTTGTTCGTCAACGTCAAAACTTCTTTGCATTTCCTCTAGTTCAATATCAACATGACCAATAGACCAATTAGGAAACTGGTCTAATACAATATGTAATAAACTGGCGTCCTTATTGTTTGGATTATAGAACTTAATAGGAGTATAGTTATCATAATCAATATCACCACTATTAATTTCCAAATCATAACCTTGCTGTGCTGTTAGTTCATATTCTAATCCTTTAGCTGATACTATTTTATACTCTGCCCCACCTGTGCTTGTGATAGTGCAAGAAGTAATAGTAAACCAACCATAACCTACAACTAATAAGTTCATCTTAGTATCAACATAATCATAATATCTATTTTTCTTACCATTAATCATTCTTGGTATTTTAAAATCGCAAGTGTCCATATCATTCAAGAAATATCTTAATTTTAAATTTTCAACACAGTTTAAATATCCAATTCTGTGTTTGCTCTTATGACAAATCATTACTTCAGGTATTTCAACTTGATTTAATTTATCAAAATGTATAGTAATGTTACTAATGCTACTCATATATTGCATTATCCTTTCTTTTTCGTGATTTTTTAGTATTTTCCTTTTGTTGTACTCTAAAACCCTTGTAAATACAGGGTTTGCAGACTTATAAAGTACAATAAAACTTGACTTTTGTGTTATATCTTACGATTAATCGTAAACTGCTATTTTACAGTCTGTAGCGTGTGTTGACCTACTAGCTACAATAACGTTAATATAATTATATTGTTTTTCCTTGTATTACCCCCCTTATACTCCCATAGAGTACAACTTATAGTATCTTTGTTGTACTTGTCTCAATACTGACATTATCATCAATATAATAATGTGCTGTCGTTGTCTCTTGTGTGTCTATAAGTGTCTTAATAGTATGTGTGCGATACTCTGCTCTTATATTATCTGATAAAACTAAAGTACTAGTACTATGTCCTTTGTCAGTTAGCAATACGATATTATTTTCAGATAAATCTACTGTATTATACTGAATCATACTATGTAGTGTGTTTGTACTAGTTTTGATGATAATACTATCTGTTCTCTTTAGTTGTTCAATCATATCTTTTGTCGTAATAATCATGTTAATTAATCTCCTCTTTATTTCTGTTTTATTTATGCATGTATTATACTCCAAATTTAAGAGTATATATATTGATGTTTTCAACAAAATATACATCATATTTTAGTGCATGTTATACATTTTATTTTAGAGTATATTTTGGTATTATAAATATATCAGAAAGGTGGTGCTTACTTGATAAAATATAAAATCGACATAATACAAGCATTAAAAAATATAGGATATAGTACTTACAAAATTAGAAAAGAAAAGATTTTTACTGAATCTCAACTACAAAATATAAGAGATAACAAATTATTAACACAAGACGCATTAAATAAATTATGTACGCTGTTAAACTGTCAGCCTGCTGATATACTAGAATATGTCCTCGACACTGAAAGCAATTAATGTAATGTAGTACTTGCTCTTATTACAATTTTATGCTATTATAGTCATTGAATTGGATAAGATTATCATACGTAACATAAGTCATATGTAACGTAAGCACAAAGAGTCATATAAGTATTTATCTTATGTTACTTTTTGTGTATTTATAGACTAATGTATTAATCAGATTCTTATATATCACACACGCAATACTACGCTATCGCTCCGTTATGCATGTGTCTCACTACGCTAAAGCTCGTTCGATTGTTATAATAGGCGATAATAGGTGGTAGATAAATATATACATATGTGAAGTGAGTTTACGAACGTAACACGTGCACGTAATGAACGAAGTGAATATCGTGTGCGTTTATTATTTATTAGTGATTTATATTTTCGTCCATATTCCCCTCTAATATTATATCTATATAAGGTCTTTTATTAGAGGGTGAAATGGACGAAAATTATAATTTAATAAATCTATCAGCTAGTTCCTTCTATATCATCTGATAATTAGACTTAAATTCGAACACATTTCGCACTATACCGATTCCTTTACAATTCTTAGCTTTGCTATCAGTACGTTTATCTATTGTTACTGTATTAGCAATTTTTACAGCTTCTTGATTGTTTTTGGCTCTAGTGTCTACTCTAGTATAGTATGCATCTACTACTTTATCATTAAGTGAGTATTTAACTTTCGTTATATCTCCATTATGTAATAACACTTCATTTTCTAGTTCTTCTAATTTTAAACGTATAGCAACATCAGAATAGATTATTTTATATACTTTCCATGCTTTAGTAATATTTAGATTACTTTCTGCTAGTGCTTGCCGAAATTCTATACTAAATTTGTTTTTTACTTTAGTATCACGATTATAAACATCTTTGTATTTATATAGTTTGTCATGTTCATGTTCTTTATTATATTTGCTCTTAAATTTATCAAATGTTACAGCTTGTATCTTTAATATCTCACTAACCTCTTCATCTGTGGCTAATCTAATTACGCCTTGTTCACCTTCAACCATAAAGGTGTCACACCACATAATTGCACCTTTTTTCTTTAATGAATTTAACGCTCTAACAAATATATCACGCAACATATCCCGACTTACAGTGTCAAATTCTCTTACTTCCCAATCAGTATATATGCCTAAATCTATCAGTTTAGTTTTATACTCATCACTAGTATATTTTCGATTTGTCATCCCCAGTGCGATAAACCAATCATTAAGTGTGTTAACTGCTACATAACCTTCACCGTCATACTCATTTTTTTGCAATAAATAATCAGCTAATAATAAAGCTATTTTTGATACATATTTACCTTCTGTACGCTTATCTATTTTTTCATCAGGTACAGCCTTAATACCATTAATAAGATACTTAGTACTATTCTTTTCCATGTCAACATATCTTTCGATTTCCTTAATTTGAGAATCTCTGGCATTACCACCTCTATAGTATTTTAATCCTAATAAATCTGTTAAATCCTTATACCTTAGGCTTACACCAACATAATCACTTATTTTTTCTTTAACTAATTCAGTTGTTAATTCATTTGGCATGTATTATATCTCCTTCTGTCAGTACTAGAACTAGCAAAAAAGAAGAAATATAAATCAATTCTATTTATTATTTTTATCTGCTCCTATCTTGCTAGAAATCTAGCATTTATGTGTATTATTAATAGTTGCATTGTATGTTAATTATCATCGATAATGTTCGAATAAACCCCTTAATCTCCTTGCAAAAAGGTGTATTTCAAGAGTAAAACGACCTTTTTTATCGTCATCGATATTAGGCTTCCTCTCGTATGTCCACCTAGTAACTTTTAGATTATGTGGTAGCAGTTGTATAGTATAAATAAGATGCTATTACATTTACAACTGCTACCTATTATGTTTATGTATTACTCTGTTATGTAGTATGTGTTATTTATGTTTTATGCTGATTTGCTACAGCAATATGTATGTATGCGTGTATTGACACAATCGTAATTACTAGCATTTTTGCATAGATATATGTAATATGCTTCGATTTCTCTTACCTCTGCCTCTGTTGCAGTTGGTGGTACTATCCACAAAGCATCAAATGTAGCACCTTGTCCAAGCATTGTTACAACCTCTTGCAATATGCTAGATTTACATTTATGCTTTCGATATCTATCCCTAAATCCGTCTGTCGTACTACCGATATATACTTGATAATCAAGTTGTATAATATAGACACCATTCCTATTCATGTCGTCTTTAGATATTAAAAATCTATTATCATACAGTGCGTATCGTTCGTAACCTTGTTCTTCATCATAGATATCAGTAATTATGTATATATTCTTCTCTCGCTTCCAACAAAAAAAACGTCTCCATCTTTTTCTAGTTGCTTCTCTGCTACCTTTTAAAGATTGTCCTAAATAATAGCATAGTTCCTCATAAGTATACTCAGCACCAATAATTAACTGTTGCTTAACCAAATCAATTGTAAGTTTACAGTCTTTAATAGCATCATACTCTCGCACGTCATGTATTTTTGTTATGACATACTTTCTTTTACCCCTAGGTCTTTCGTAACTAAAATAATGTCTCCACACCCTTAATTGAGCGTTTTTAGGGTTAGCATGAGTACCCCAATTTTTTTGACCTAATAAGTTACATATATCTCCGTAGCTGTACTCTTTATCAGCTTTTATTTTTTCTTTTACAAGTTTACTATTTATTTTTTTCTTCATTTATAAAATCCTTTCAATATCTGCTAGATTTACTAGCAAATAGAAAAGATAGATATATTATTATCACTATTAAGTTAGTTATGTATTGTCATCCTCTGTCACTGCTAGTAATCTAGCACTTAAAATGTCTTGTTAGTAGTTACAAAAAATTTTGGATTTTTATTGATTTATTTGATTTATTAGAAATTTAGAGAAATGCTCTTGACTTTTAGTTTCAATGCATCTATAATAACAATTGTTGAGAGTGTTATTATACAAAATTAGTAATTCAATAAAATAAATAAATCAAAAAAATAAATAAAAAAATTATAACATAATATCACCTACTTTCTAATTTTTAGGACACAAAAAAGCTGTCATAGGTGGTATCAACAGAATTTTTGTATATTATTTTTTTTAGTATACAACTTATATCGACATAAGTCAAGCAAAACTTTATAGGTATTTAGTCCTATTTTTATATTCAAGCCGTATCTATCAAAATACGGTTATTTTTTTGCTCTTTTTTAATATACTACTGCTACCTTTAAGATTATGTTGTGCGTATAGATATGCTTACAGTACGCTAATAGACGTTTACAGCCTTTATATGCTCTCAGGCGATAAACTACTTTAACTACGTTACTGTAAGAGGTCTGTAATGGTTGTAATATTGTATGACTTGTGATATATTAATTGAGGGTAAATGAAACCACTCTTTATGTGAGGGTACTGGCTTAGCAAGGGGCAGTACTCTCTTTTTTATGTAAGGATAGCGTTGTACATTAAGGCTTTTATTGTTTATAACTACGTACTGTATGGCGTCAGTAGCGGTCAAAATGACTACTAAGTAATTAAGTTATCCACAAATTGACTACTTGTAAATTAGATTTATACATTTTGACCGTTACTAGGAAATTGAACTAATATCTTAATTTTTTATTATAAATAGTTCAATTTCCTATTATCTTACTCCTTTTTTTATGGAAGTTACTCAAATAATAATATTATATATTGAAATCGACGTTTAGAGCCGTTTTTACTTGTCTGTAGGTATTATAGTCATAGCAAGTCATAAAACGTCTGTAATCGTCTATTTCGGCACTATAATAAGTGATACTAGTAGTACTAGTGATATCAGATACTATTTAACTTTAATAGTACTATTAGTATTAAATAATAAGCAATATCAATGATATTCAACGATAAAATAATAAATAGTTCTATTAATACTAATGCTAGTAATCGTACTAAATATTATGTGATACTAATTGTATCTGAAGTATCACTGCTATTACTTGATAAATAATACTACTGCTACCATTGATACTAATAGTATTAATGGTACTAATAGTATAATATAATAAAGTAATAAGTAATATCATTAATACTAAAAGTATTTAACGTAACTTTATGGTAGTTTTACTATTGTTAACAAGATTGTCTAATGGATTATATTTGTCAAAATCAACACTTATATCGCTTCCGTACATTTGTACATAATTTTTAACAATATCTAAGCTAGAGTGACCTAATATTTTTTGGAGACGAAATATATCTCCACCATTAAGTATCCACTTTTTAGCAAACGTGTGTCTATAAAGATGTGCAGAAGCTTTAAGTACACCACGTTTATTATTATAGTGTGTTATATTATCTTGGACTGCTCTTATAGTAGCCTTGCGACCGTATGCATTACAAAATAAATAATCGTCACTTTCTCCTTGTCTATACTCTAGATATTCTTGTAATACTTCAACTAATGCATTAGACATAGGTATTATTTGTGCTTTACGATTTTTCGACTTATTCATGAGTATTAAACAATTCTCAAAATCTAAATTACATATCTTAACCTCTAATGCACTTGATATTCTCATACCTGTCCCTAAAAAAAATTAGTCAATACCCACGTTTTATAGTCGGTAAAGCTACATTGTTTAATATTAGGTCTTTTTAGTAATAATGATAATTCATAATCTGTATATGTTTCTTTGATTTTCTTATCAGTTTTGATTGACGGAATTCTAAACTCATCTTGCATATAATCATTATTCATACACCAATAAAAAAACACCCTAATTGTCCTAAGATAAGAATTTATAGTAATATCATTACAAGTATTCTTTTCTTTTAGATACAATATCCAATTTTGTATAGTATCTAATGTAATACTACTAATATGCATTGCACTATCTATATAAGTAACAAATATATTATAGTGCATCTCATACTCTTGAATTGTCTTATCTGATAAATTACGCACCTTACAAGTTTTTAAAAACTTATCAAATAATTCATCTACAGTAAAATTATCATTTTTTTCTGTTGCATCTTAATTTTTTGCATAAAAAAAACCTCGCTAGAATCGTTAATTTTCCACAAATAATCTAGCGCGGTTTTTCCTTTTTATATAGTGCCTCAAAGCCTTAGAAGCTTATATATTGCAGTCAATGGGACTTGAACCCACACTCAGTAAACCTGAACTAGAATCTGAATCTAGCGCG
>ERZ781271.96-NODE-96-length-20645-cov-12.946430_pt1 | contig 20645 bp, 19 predicted proteins | sample MGYA00375849_ERZ781271 | MGnify/ENA primary metagenome ERZ781271 (study PRJEB29790, sample SAMN06051245) | human gut metagenome | host: Homo sapiens | place: USA: Cincinnati, Ohio | collected 2013-06-10 | study: EMG produced TPA metagenomics assembly of the Gut... | reverse complement strand
TTCATCACTACCAAGCTCCAACTGATATGTCATATTCTTCTTTACTAATAAGCTATATTTTCTATAGAACGAATCCCAAGCCATTGTAAGTTCGAATCCTTTGTAATCTCCAACAATACATTTATCCTGTGTCTCTGATAAGTTGCTTTTCATTTCTAATAACAAACACCCTGCAAGTTTCTTATCGCTAATCAGCTGCCCATTGATTTTCATACGGAAATCCTCTGTATCTCTTATCTTATTTGATTGATAGACCTCAATATCTTTTTCTAGTCCTTCAATCTTCTCCTTCACCTTCTGAATCTTCTCTGGATAGTGCTTATTGATATCATCTTCTAAGCTATAGATCTGACTCGTATAATTTGCTCTTAACACCTTTAACCTTGCCACTTGTATATCAAGATCCATCTTCTCTTTTATATAAGGATTACCAGTGGCCAAAGCTTTAACCTCTGCATATGACAAAGAAGCCTCATCTATATCATCACAACTACGTACTGGTGCTTTTGAAGTCATAATCTGACTGATAAATCGTTGTTTATTCTCAATGAGTTGCCACGAATATGCATCAAAAGTACCTTCTGTTATATACCGATAGATATGTACCTCTTCATTCTCATTACCTTGGCGTAAGATACGTCCTTCCTGTTGTTCTATATCAGAGGGTTTCCATGGTACATCAAGATGATGTAATGCAATTAACTTATCCTGTACATTCGTTCCTGCCCCCATCTTTGCAGTAGAACCAATTAAGAACTTTACTTCTCCACAACGAACTTTTGCAAAGAGTTCCGCTTTTCTTTTCTCGGTATTTGCATCATGTATGAATGCAATTTCTTCTTTAGGTACACCTTCTTCTATAAGCTTGTTCCGTAAATCTTCATAAATGTTAAAATTACCATCACCTTTCGGTGTTGATAGATCACAGAAGATCAATTGTGTTGAATTAGTAACTTGCGTCTCATTCCAGATTTGATAAGCATTTTCTACACAACGATTTGTCTTAGATTCCATTTCATCAGGTAATTCTTCTTCAAGTAATCTCTGATCCAGAGCCAGCTTTCTTCCATCATTTGTAATCTTAAGCATGTTATCCTCATAAGGTTCTACCATATGATTGCGGACAAGTTCTGCTCGACTTGCTAATTCTCGTATTATCTCTTTTTGAAACACACTAGGCTGTATTACCTCATCATGATACATTGCTTTCGGTATAGGAAGTTTTAGCATATCCGCTGTTTGTATATCTGCAGCCTCTTTAAATATACTTATGAGTTCAGGAAGATTAAAGAACCTTGCGAACCTTGTCTTGGCTCTGTATCCGGTTCCTTCAGGTGAGAGTTCTATTGCAGTAATTGTCTCACCAAATGCTGATGCCCAACTATCAAAATGACTCAATCCCAATTCAGATAAACGGTCATATTGAAGATATCGCATCATTGTATAAAGTTCTGTCATGCTGTTACTTATCGGTGTACCCGTAGCAAATATAATCCCTTTACTATTCGTTATCTCATCAAGATATTGGCACTTGGAAAACATATCCGAAGATTTCTGTGCTTCAGTTTGTGAGATACCTGCCACATTTCGCATCTTAGTATACAAGAATAGGTTTTTGTAGTTATGCGCCTCATCAACGAATAAGCGATCCACACCAAGTTGTTCAAACATTACAACGTCATCTTTTCTTGATGTATCATTCAATTTCTCTAATCTTGCTTCCAATGACTTTTTTGTTTTTTCCATTTGTTTGATCGTATACCGCTCTCCATCGCATTGTTTCGCTTCTTCAATTGCATTCGTGATATCCTTAATCTGTCTTCGAATTGTTGCTTCTTGTCTTTCTTTTGATAAAGGTATTTTTTCAAACTGAGAGTGTCCAATGATAACTGCATCATATGTTCCAGTCGTTATTCTTGAACAGAACTTTTTACGATTTTCTGGTTCAAAGTCTTTTTTCGTGGCTGCTAAGATATTTGCTCCTGGATATAATAACAAGAAATCATTTGCCCACTGCTCAGTCAAATGATTTGGTACAACAAATAATGCCTTTTCTGATAGTCCTAATCGTTTACTTTCCATTGCTGCAGCTATCATCTCAAATGTTTTCCCTGCACCTACACAATGAGCAAGCAGCGTATTGTTGCCATAAAGAATGTGTGCAACTGCATTCTTTTGATGAGCTCTTAATGCAATATAGGGATTCATACCAGGGAATGTAAAGTTGCTTCCATCATACTCTCTGGGTCTTGTAGCGTTAAATAGATCATTATACTTACTACATAACACCTCTCGTCGTTTCTGCTCCTTAAAAATCCAATCATGAAATTTTTCTTTAATGACTTCTTGCTTCTGACTCGCTAACATAGTCTCTTGCTTATTAAGAACACGTTTTTCTTTTCCATCTTCATATAAAGTGTCATATATTCTTGTATCTCTTAAGTTTAATGCATCCTCTAAAAGTCGGTATGCATTTGCACGCTTCGTACCGTAAGTAACGTTTGCAAGAACATTTCCATAATCCAAAGATTTTCCTTTAATATTCCAACTTCCATTAACCTCTGTATACGTTATACCAATGGAGCCAAGGTTGATATGCCTAATTGGTGTCTGAAATACCTCCATCATAAAGTCCTCAATATAAGTAGTGTCAATCCATGTAGCACCCAACTTAACTTCGATTTCAGTAGCTGTTAATGGCTTCGGTTGTACCTTTTCCAAATAAGCTACGTTAATACCAAACGCTGCTTCCTCATTTGCATATCTTTTAGCGATACTTAGTTTTCTTTTAACGTTACCAGATAGATATTCATCTGCAGTTTCCCATTCCTTTGAAACAGGATTTTGAAAGATAATACCTTTTAGCTCTTGAATAATTTCTTCTTCATCTTTATTTGATAACTTAGCCATGTACGCTAGATCAATACGAGCTTTCTCGTTTATACTGACTGTTAGTGCTTCACTTGTAGTATCAACTGAGGTTATCTGTTCATGTCTTTTTATTGTACGTTTTGAAAACATATCCGCTTTACGTTTAAATGTACCATCGTTATTGAGGATCTCTAACGAACAAAGTAAGAAATAATTTGAATCATCTGAAAATACCTTCTTATTTGCTTTATCATGGATTAACCCAAATTTCTTAACAAATGTATCATACAAGTTATTTAACCTTAACTGTAATTCTTCAATTTTTTCATTACTCTTGTTATGTAACTGCGCATCAATTAAATGTCTAGTACATTCCGTTAGCTGAATCATAGCTTTGACACGATCTTCACCGATTTCATTTAATGAAATCCGCCGCATACGTGTATTCTCTCTATAGTAGATCTTATTCTCAATAATCGTAAATGTATAATTCGGTATCATAGGATCTACTGGAATAACTTGATCCATTTCTAATACATTATCTTCGTTTACACGTTCCCTATATTGTCCTTGTATTAAACTTAATGATTTTCTTAACTGTTCCATAGAACTACGCTCATTAGGTTCACAGGTACTCTCTGGCCCATAAGGTCCAGATACAAGTTTCATCTCCCCTAGAATCATTTCTGGATGATTAATGAAATATTTATTTATCTCGAGTTCCCCATTATCAATCGTATTAACCCATTCTTCCTTATCAAATGCCAACTTCTTCTCTCTCTTCTGAAGAAATATAATATCTGCGGTTACTTCTGTTCCTGCATTTGCCAAGAAAGCATTATTCGGTAATCTTACAGCACCAAGGAATTCTGCTCTGTTAGCAATATATTCACGTACCTTAGTACTTTTCTTGTCTAACGTCCCTTTCGTTGTAATGAATGCTATTATTCCACCTGATCGTACCTTATCAAGTGACTTAGTTATGAAATAATCATGTATGAAAAAATTATGTTTATCATATGCTATATCCGTAACTTTATAGTTACCGAATGGTATATTTCCTACTATTAAATCAAAAGAATCATTCTGAAAACTTGTTTTTTCGTACCCTTTTACTTGTATGTTCGCATTGGGATACAATTGTCTTGCTATACGTCCTGATATGCTATCCAGTTCAACACCGTATAATTGTGATTGCTTGCATGTTTCAGGTAAGAGTCCAAAGAAATTACCTACACCAAGGCTAGGCTCTAATATATTTCCAGTTCGAAAACCCATTCTTTCAATTGTTTCATATATAGACTTAATAATTATAGGTGCTGTATAATGCGCATTAAGAGTAGATTCTCTCGCCGCACGATACTCTTCTTTATCAAGTGCCTCAAGTAATCTATTATACTCATCTTTATAACGATCATTTGCCTTATCAAATACTTGTGATAAACCACCCCAACCAACATACTTAGCTAAGATATCTTGCTCCACTTTGGTGGCATATCTATCTTCTTCTTCTATTTTTTTTAATACTTGAATAGCATTCATATTGTTATTGAACTTTTCTTTGGTTGTACCTGTTCCTAACAAATCGTTCATTATATGATAATTCTCTGCCCTATCATTACTTGCAATTACTTGTAATGCATCTTTCTCAGTTAGTCTATCAGAGACTTCTTTTTCCTCTTTCCTAGATTGGATTTTTTTTTCACTATTATTCTTTTGATCCTTTACTATAACCGATATATCATCTACGGGCATAAAAATTGGAGCCTTATCTTCATCAGCTCCAATCTTAATGATATCTTTCTGTTGTTGTATGCTAGGGAAGAAGTTTAGTTGAATATAATCTCTGTCTTGATTATCTCCTCTGCTAATACTTGTATTTGATTCATCTCTTGAATCCAAACTAATTGGTTTGTTGCTTTCAGTTCCTCTGTTATATTCTCTGTCTTTTTCATCTGATTTATAATGATCTCTAGTCTTAGCTGGGCCTCTTTCTCCACTTGATTCAGATGATTCATTAGCTCTCCGCTCAATAGCAGACTCTGGAATGTACCTCCATGATGTTCCTGTAGATAGTTCATTCTCATTCTTCCATACTTTCCTATCGTTTGCATCATCTCTGTATCCATCTTGATATTTGGTACTTGATATTCCCCTACTCTCCTGTATTCTACTGTCATTTTGACTTCTCCCTTCTTGTATCTTTAATTTTAAATTTATATCATACACATCTTTACTTTCACGCTTTAAAGCATTATAGTTCACTTTGAAAGCATTTGCAATACTTTTTTTATTCTGCTTATCAAGTTCAAATATCTGTTGCCCGATCAGCATTAGTATTGGTTTAATAATTGTGGCTGTACTATTCCCTAACTCACTTAAAGTTGCCATCGTATTAAATTGTTCTATCCCTCTAAAATTCAGTCGATGACTAAACTCCTCTTCAGCTATGCTACACCTTGAGAGAATGCAGTATGCCACACTTGATTGTAATAGTTGCAAATATGTTTCACTAATTTTATCTGAATTCTTCATTTCCATTTGCTTAATTGATTGTATCCGTGCAAATTCCTCTCGTAATTCTTGTTCCTGATCTTTAACCAATTGCTTTGCAAGCATACAAACGTTCTCTATAAAAGACTTTGACTCTGAGGTATTATAATAAGCCTCCAAACATGTGATTATTTCACTTTGGTATGCATCTTTCATAGCCCATAGTTTAGGGAATGCACCATTAGTCATAGGTTGTACATCTTTAACATCAAATACATATTTTATTCTTTGCTTATCCTCTGTAAAATCCAACAACGCTATTCCGTGAGCTCCCCTTTTGACTAAGCACCTCATATTCCTATTCCAGATTTCAATTGGTGCACATGCTGTAGCATCTGGTCGTTGTGCATAGATCATAATTTGATCATTGAACGGATATTTATAAAACCTAGCAGCTACCGTTAAATACTTTTTCCATTCTTCTTGATTACTACAAATCTGCTTGTATGTATTTCTAGCTATATCTGATACATATTCCATCTTCATTCGTATTTTGTCCCCTCACTATTTATCATTAAGAAATGATTTACTTGTAAACTCTGCACGAAACTTATTGTGCTCGACCTGCTCTTCTTTAATAAAAGGTTTATCAATTACCATCGGTACTTTCGTTACCTCTTTTCCACTCTCCAGTGCATCAATATAATAAAGCATTGCCTGAATCATAAATTCATTCTGTGAACGATAGTAACTTGGATTCAACTGTTGTAATTTTTCATTAATCTTACGGTGTGTCGCATATTTAACATTTAGCCTCACAATTTTTGTTACCCTGTTATTTTGCATAGTATAATCAACTCCTTTCCTTATCCTTTACCTCTCGTAATGTAAACTTTCATTTAAGACTATCTCAATAAAAAACTTACTCATTAAACACAATGGATGATATCTTACTTTGCTATCATCCATTGTGTTCTCTATTACATTATTGAACATTATAATACTGTTATCTCACTCTTTGCTTTCTCCTACATTGTATTTCTTCATTAATCATGGTATTGAGTTCTTTTGCTGTAACTGTTATTGTTTCATCTGAGTATCCACCATCTTTAGAATGAACCGATTTTTGTAGCTTCACCACTTGAAGAGCCTTCATATGTATTTCATATCTATCATTCTCGCTGTTATAGGATATCTGGCTGCTTGGCCGAATAAAGGTGTAACCCATTGGTGTAAGTATTTTTGAAAATTCTATTTCTTCTTCTGGTTCTTCATTCCTACTATTAACTCCATTAAAGATAGCTACCACTTGATTCTTAGTAAAAGAAACTACTAGCACCTCCTCTGATGCTTGAAATAATTCCTTTAACTCTACTGGTGCAATTAACTTATCCTCCTGCTTGTATATAGGATTATTACTCTGATCCACGTTACCTGTATTCACAGATCGTGTCATATTAATCTCATAATCGTCTTTTGGTAGTGAAAAATACACTATTCCCATTTCTTTCTTTGACTCATGTATCTGATTACTTGGTCGGATAAAACTATAACCGTTAGGAGCAAGAATCCTAGTGAAATCTCCATTATCTGTTGCAAAGGTTTGCACCATGCGATTCTTACTAAACTCTATCTTTATAAATTTATTATACTCAATGGCCTGTTTGACATTCAGGCGAGAATACATTTGCTTAAGTTCGGATGCCGTCACCATTTTTTCTATATTTCGATAGATCTTCTTGCCTTCACCATCCATCTCTCCAGTTTCCTCATGTTTTGAAAGCTGTATTTTATATTCTGATGGTAAGGAGAAATACAATTTATTCTCATCATAATCCGATTGTCTTAATTTATCTTTCTTATAGAGGTATGTATATCCATCAGGTGTAATAATCTTAGCAAGGTCCTTATCGCCTACGCGAAGTTGACCAATTACTTGGTTATGACTGATTACGATTGTCTCATATTGCCCACTATTAACTTGTTCATTCTTTCTAACCAATTCCATTACCTTTTCTGTAATTAATTCCTTTGGAAAATGACTCTGCAACCCTCTACTCATAGTTATCAGATCAATACCATTTACTTTAGTAAGCAGGGCAGTTCTTCTATCAATATCTGTAGTCCAACTTTTAACTCCATTCGTTAAATAATCTTTTCCTTCTTTCTCATAGGCAATAAATTCTGACCCATCCTCATCCCTTACGTAATAACCATTAATCTTTACGTTTCCCATACTAGCCTCCTTTACCTGCCGTACTTAACGACTACGGATATTCTTCCTTGCAGATCTATTTACTTCAATTGGTTCTTGTTCTTTTACTTTTTCCTGACCCGCTATTGTAAGTTCTCCAACTTCTCTACAATATTCGTATGTGTGGTTGGTTAAGACTTCTTGATCATCCACTTGTGTTGCATTCACCTCTCTTACCATATTAGTAAGTTGATTTTCTTGGATTTCACCATTCTTAGGTACAAGTATAACTTCATGAATAGAGGATGGTAATACATATACATCGGTACCTAATTCTTTTGTGATAGTTTCTAAGATATCTGGATAAAACATCGAAGTTGCACCATTAATACAATCTTCATTGCTTAGTATTAACATACATGGAATATCGCCCACTCCAGTTTGTGACATCTCACAAATAGATTGTTCAAATGATTTATGATCTGCTTGGTAATCTGGTGAAATCATTTCATTAAGAACATCTTCCATGCTCTTTATTGTGGGTGGAAATAGCCTTTGTGTATTCTCCATGGCAGGTTCACTAATCTCATTCTTTGAAACCCCGTAACTATCTAGCATACCTTGGTGGATTGCACAAGTTTGAATATTACTTTCTTCTTTTTCTACTAATATAAAATATACTAATGCCATATCATTCTTGACATCATAAATCTTATCAGCTAGATATTCTTGGTTTATCTCTAATCCTACAGCGCGAACAATGATTTGATCCTTGATCTTTTCATAATCCATTAGATCGTTGTAATCTCTCTCATAGATGCTCTTCCCACGTTGTTTCGATTCTTCAAAACATGTTGCAATATCTAGCAAAATATCCTCCATATCTTGTCCCTTTTGATATCCATGATAATAATCTTCCAAATAGATTGCTGGGGATATACTTTCATTCTTTTCCACAACTAAAATACCTGTCTTTTTCGTATCATTATTCTTAGTTATATCAATCAAACGTACTTCGTCTACATCACATTCTTTTAGATATCCAGTAATACTTTCTGCAATAATATGTTTAAATTCTTCAAATACCATACTTACTCCCCTTTCTTGTCCTTAATCAACTTCTGAAATTTCTCATCATACGCTGCTAATCTATTAATAAACTTCACTCTTTCACTTGCTTGCTTTATTTTCTTCATAAGTTTGCTCCTTGTTCTATTTTATTATTTAACTAAGTATTCTACGTGGTCATTTTTAGTTTATATCTTTCTAATATAAGGTTATGCGATTCTTTTAACTATTCATATTACTAGTCAATCAATCCTATCTATCTGATTTTTCTTTTAACAGTATCCTGTTCATTCAACTTAATGTCTCTTGCTATCTCCCCAACCGCACGAAGATTCAATCGATTACCACTTAACAATTCATGTCCCTTAAAACTATAGAATCTGTCCTTATCACCCACAATAATATGATCGACAAAGTCCAATCCCATTAATCTACAGCCCTCATCAATCCTCTTTGTTACATCTATATCATCTTTTGATGGCTTTGGATCTCCACTCGGATGATTATGTAGTATAATTAAACGTGCAGCATTCGCTAGTAATGCACATTTGAAAACCTCTGCAGGACTAGCTATTGTGGCATTAATAGAACCGATACTACAGATATTGAAATTAATTACCTTAAGATCTGATTGCAGGTTAATCATAGCGAAACATTCACGATTAAACTTACGAATCTCATTGCTTAAAACCTGCACAGCAGCTTCAGGGGATATCAAAGGTTCATCGCAGTAAATCTTCTTATCTGGTACTAACTGAATATTGACGACTTCAATAAAACAATCGTTCTTATCGATCATCAAGCTCCTCCTCTCTGGTCTGATTGTCATTCGGCAAGTCCACTTGTAATATGAACTCTTTGTCTCTGTTACTTTCATTGTTTACATAGTCTTGAATTTGTGAGAATGTCATCTGATTATTAGAACACATAAAAGAAACCTCCCTTCCATCTTTATTATAGATGGAGGAAGGTTGAGATATAATTGTCTGGAGGCTACTAATTAATAAATCAATTCAAGAAGTATCCTCGTAGTATTAGTCCTCAGGTAGCATTACCTGAACAATCTCATTAATAACTCTAGTTCTAGTTTTTCTCATTATATAATTTTGTACATAATTTTAGTTATTCTGAACTTTGTACTAATCTTCAGTGCTGTAATAAAAGATTTGATTCTCCGGAATCAAATACATAACATTATCTTGAGTTTGCCAATAATAAATATTATCCCTTCGACTAAATAACCTTCCTTTTGTAATATACCCCCTATTCTCCACAAAAACGCTATCATCTGATATTGGTACATTTGTAGTGATAGTACCTTCAGAAATTATATCTTGATTTATTGTATAAACACTAGATGGATCATTTTGTATCCTAGCATCAATTTCATTTCCATACATAAAAAACGTCATAAAACACCAGATAAAAGAAACAATTATTCCTATTATTAACTTTCTATGCTTGTTTTTTATCTTAACAAGTAGCATGAACCCTAAAACTAAAAGATCACTTACATTGTATACTAAGAATTGATTAAGTTTTATATAAAATAAATTAGGCTTAGTAATATAACCTAGCATAAATTTATTGATTATGATTATTACAAATAGCATAAATAATGATATTAATAACTGAGGGCATATACTAAAAAAGATTCTATCGAATCTAGTCGTTACGTTTATTTTATCTACACTGTAAAATGAATCAATAAATAAACCAATAAAGTAAGCAACAATTGGAACCATTATCAACGACATAAATAAAAACAAACCAGACATAAAAATATTAATATTTGAATAAATCTCAACTACTGACATTTCAACTTTGTAACATTTCAAAATATAAAAACACTTAAAAAAACCAAGAAAATATACAATACCAGTTCCAACTGTAAGAAGAAAAGCTATATTATTTTTTATTAAAACCATTGTTCTTCTTATTTGTTTTTCAAATTCCATTTTATCTCCTTTATAAACAATACTATAACATTTATCTTTTGTACCTATGGTATCCTATTTATCGTGTTTTGTTCAACCTCACTAATACTACCATGATCAACTCCACCTAAACCACCACATTCAAGTCCAGAAAACATTAATTCCCTTTTTACATATTCCTTTTCATCAAAATCATAACACACAGGCTCACTTATCATTAATTCTGTAATAAGATACCCCTCACTCGCTAATTCGTTTAACTTACTAGTACACTCAAGTGTGTCAATAATAATTGTATTTTCTGATAGAAAATTATGTTTAAAGGTAGACCGATCCACCATAACTTTTATCGACGTATCATCTGTTAAAAATACTTCCAGAAGATAACCGAATTGATCAAAGGCAAAGCCCTCTCCTATCTTACTTATTCCTCTAACATAGTCACTAATACACATGAAATAAAATTGATCATAATCCATAACGGCATTATTACATGCTTTTAATCCACTCAACGTGATATTATCACTTACTACTTTACATGCCGTTGCCACTACTTTTGTTAACTGCTCTAATCCATTAATTTTTTCCATCTTTCTCCCCTCATTAAATAATTATAAGATTATTTCTATACATTCTATATTATCCTATATAATACAATTTTTCCACCATTATTTTCCTTAAAGACTACAGATAACTACCTTAATACCCACTCGCACACTCCACTCTTCCTACACCTCACCGTCCCCTTCTTACCATTCCCATAAACAAACTCTTCACTTACCTCCACATCAATATACCCTTGCTCATAATCAACACCATACACCTTGATACTTACCTCACTATCACTCGCTACATTTAGCAATAAAGCCTTATTAAACTCAGCAAGCAGTTCTTCATTACTAGTTACTTTATAAGGTTTTGTGTTAATAACCTCCAGACTTTGATTAATCGCTTGCTCCAAACTGTCATAAACTTCATTCTCTACTGATGTTCTCTTCATAACTGAACCATTGATCATTAAACATAATACAACAATTATGCACACTCCAAATGCAACCACGTTAGTTTTCAATCTGACTCCCCCTACCTTGCATAATCTTCTAATACCCCTTCTTTTATGATACCGAGAAGTGGTAACTTAACATCATAATACATCGTTACTTTCATTGATTTCTTATAATCATATACGCTTTTATCCGCTACAAGTAACGTATATTCTGCCGTACTTGCTTCTTGTACACAACTACCTATAATAACAGGTGAAAAATTCGATGTTTCTATTCTATCTACCGCTTCTTTGTGAAATTGCTTTGCAGAAGATATCTGTAGATTAACAGCTATAATTCCTGCAAAGATTAAAGCACCAACAACAATTAATATTGTTGTAAGTGCATGTTCGATCATCATTTTCATTAGCCTCCTACCTTTCTATCACTAGTACTGCTATTGACTGTTCAGAAATTAATCCAAGTGAATTTACAACTCTATAACGAATGGTATAGTTTCCTATCTGATTACTGTTTACATTGCTACGATATGTAACTTGGTCTGTTATATCGCCATCCCTCGAGTCAGTGGCAGTTACCAAACTAATAGGCACAATGCTTGTCCCTTGATAAACGGTCAAATCACGAGCACTAATTACAGGCTTATCCGCATCTACTAATATCTGATTATCCGATATATTCTTATTGTCAACGTTAATTATATTCCCCATCTGCTTTCCAAAGATGACCTGATAGAATAATGTTATTACTGCTAGACCAATTATAAAATATATCACTAACATTCCATATTCTTCAACTAAACGCTTCATTCATACCTCCTAACTTATCCGATTATAGATTGAATCAAAAAGCCTATGTACTCCTTAGATTGGCTAATTAGGTATACAATAACTGCTATTGCTGCAATACCAGATATATAACTTATTACCACTTTCCCATATTCTTCAACTAATTCTTTCATATCCTACCTCCAAACTATACCGTAACAACATCTAAGGCATACGTAAACGCGGCAATAAGTAATAACAATAGGATAACTACGGCCACAATAGAACCATACTCTTCCAACATTCCTTTCATTACGATACCCCCAATCCACCAAAGCTAAAGAAACTCATTAGGATCATTCCAAGATCCGCTACTAATTTCAGTGAAGCAAGCAACATAGGTAAAGCAACTATAAACCCAATACTACCTAACATATCCTCATTTCTTATACGTTCTGACTTTTCCAACATACTTTGATTTCTCTCTATGAGTACGTGTAATTGTTTCTCACTATCCTCTGATCCAAGCGATTGTAACGTATAAAGCATCTTCATTGCTGTACTAAGATCATTCATATTGTATTCACCTAGAAAAGTGACATATGGCTTAATGCTTGTTGGATTCTCTTCGATTTCTTCCACTAATCCTTCTAATGGTTCCTGTAACACAGGAGCTGCACTGCTAATAGAATTTCGAATTGCCAATGGCACTACTTGTTTTTGTAGATTCAGAGCAACATCTCGTAGCCATTGAGGGAACTCTTTTTCTAATTCTCTCTCAACTCTTTTTCTACATCTTCTAAATTTCATTTCAGAAGACTTCAATAATAAGATTGTAAATACCAAAGCTACAACGGCTAGTGAATACAATTGCATTATTACTGCAACTACAATTATGATCGAAAATATAATTGCCTTTATAATAGACTTTTTCATAGCTTTCTTTTCATTGTAACTACGAACATAATCATATGCCCGCTTCACCGCATCGCTTGACTTATCCGTAGTATCATTTACTAGCCATGCTCCATTTAACTTTGTCTGCATAAATGTGAAGATAATCAAGAAGCCAATTAGCAGGATCGTAGTTAATATCTGATAAGCTACCATTCCTTTTATCGATATATCTTCCGGTACTATCATAATCATAGTCCCACAGATTCCCATACTAATAGCTAACGATAAGACAATCTTATTCTTAATGTTTTTCAATTCTTTTTGATATATGTAGGTTCGTTCTACCCATGCACGTATATCTACAAGTAAGAGATCAATTGCACTTTGATACTTTCCACCTTGTAATTCAATATTGATTAAGAAACGATGTAATGCTAATAGTCTAGAACAAGGAAACTGCTTCTCAAACTCCGCAAATGCTTCTTGGTAAAGATTCGTTGCATCCTCACGGTTCTCAATAACCTCTATTGCATGATCAATGAGGCTTTGCATCTCTACGCTTACTAATTCTCTCGTGTCACGTAATGCTACCAATATCTTAGGAGTTTTTTTGAAATTAAAAATCATATGTTCCAGATACTCGACTAGCATAGTAAACTTCTTTTGTTCATAAATATAACGAAACTGTGCAGCAATTATTACAGGAAATAAAACTAAAGCAATGATACACAATACTACAATACAAGTAATGTTAAGCTTATACAGTAAACCTGCTACTATAATAGCTAAAAACACGATCAGTAACTGCAAAAAAAACTTACCAAATTTATACTCATATCCATAACCTCTTATCTCAGTTTGCAGATTTTTGAAATTATATGCATTCTTTATCTTACCACTTTTCCTTTTATCTCTTGGATTAACGTCTTTTACCTTATGTTTATCCAACCTTCTTCACCTCCACCTTTGTTGCACTCTCTAGTGGATTCACCACTTTTTTTTGTTCAAACTTCATAAGTAGATTCTCTGGTAGATCATAAGTAACAAACTTACCTTTATCATATATAAGATGTATAGCATTCTGATCATCTCGTCTATCAAACACACAAACCTGATTGATTTTTCTATTTATAGATCCGTTTTCAATAAATGATAGGATATGAACACCAATATCCAAGAAGGAAAATACATCATTTCTGGCATTTTCATTTCTCTCCGGTAACATATTCTCAATACGGTCTGGTATCTTACATACGTCATCCGTGTGTATCGTTGTCAATGCACTGGCACCGGTACTCATCGCCTCAAGAAGATATTTAACTTCCACGGACCTTGATTCTGATAAAATAATCCATTCAGCTAGGTTTCTAAGAGAACATTTAATTGCTTTTGGATAAGTGAAATCACCATCCACTTTTAATTCAACACAATCTTTATCTGGATTTATCTGATGGTATCTTATCTCTAGATTATCTTCGATTGTAATAGCTCTTTCATTTGGTGGAATATAGCCCGTCAGATACTTTAAGAATTCTGTCTTTCCTGCTCCTGGTAAACCTGCAATGATAATGTTACACTTTGCCCTAACAGCAGCTGCCATAAATGCGTCCAACATTTCATCACAATACTGATCTTCCATAATCTTTTCCTTTGTAATACGTCTAACGGCAGGTGTTTTACGTATACTAACTGATCTTCCTGTATTCGTAACATCTTCGTGAATTATAGTAATTCTTAATTCGTCTGTTTCCGCTTCTAACAAATAATCGTTTTTATTAAAATTCACATTATTAAGATTTGCTATGCGCATAGCAAATGTATTAAGAAACACATCACTTAGTGTTACATCGTCAGCCAGATATCTTCCCTTTTTCAGATCATTCAGCCATAACTTACCTGCTGAATAGTTAATGTCTGTTACATTGTCATCTTCTATATATGGCAGTAATTCTCCATAAAACTCTTTGTTAATTGATAAATTCTTCATTCACAACTGATCTCCTTTCAAAAGTAGAAAACTTTATATATAACATTAATCTTCGATTAATTTCTAACCAATAGACCCTTAAGCTTTAAAAGTCCACTTATTTTATCACTAAGTGGACTTTATTATGTATTACACTTATTTGCTTGTACGTAATCTTAACCACTACACTTACATGCCAATATTTGTAATACATGCTGCAGTTGCACCAGATTTATTAAAGAAAGTACTCATAATTCCTTTCATTGCTTTCATGAATTCATCACCAAAGAAATTAGCGATAAGAATGCACGCAAGAATTACAATAACTGCAACGACAATTAAACCATATTCTTCTAAAAACGCTTTCATCTAGTATCCTCCTTTATCATCATCTATATGTTCTATATAAAACTGTTACAATTAACAGTATTATTAGCTAACTCTTATTGGATTCTAACAGTAATGATGGTCTAGCATAACAATTGATATTTGATGCTCTGAAAGGATTACATCTAACTCCTCTACTTGGATCTTGTGCTTCCACTTGCTGTCCATTCCCGATGTATATGGCTACATGGCTGATATTTCTATACCTACCATTATCCCGATTAGAAGAATAGAAAATCAAATCACCAGCTTGTAACTTATCACCGGATGTAAAGTAGCACTTTTTATCAGTTAACCACTTTGCTTCACCTGCAGCTGTGCTTGCTCCTAACGTAATGCCGTATTGCTGATAGCAACGATAAACCAAAGAAGAACAATCATATACCCCTTCTTCCCATCTTCTACTCTGACTATATTCACAACCTACCTTAGTCAATGCTAGTTCCGCTACTTGCGTACCAATCTCGGAAGGAATCCCTTCAACAGTTATACCATCTAGATTTGTTTCTTCATCATCACTAAAATCGTTTGGATTTTCTTCCATTAATGTGGTATACCATTCATTTTCCTCATTTGTAAGTGGATTATCAGCAAGGTAATTATCTAAGTCTTGGATCGTTACTTTAACATCAATTACATGAATTGTTTTTGTAATAGGTTCATCACTTTCAGAAGTATTTTCACTGTCCTGTGATGGATTTTCTACTGTTACAGTTTTTGTGGATGTTTCCGTCGAGTAGCTACACATAGTTGTAAAGATATCCTTTAATAATTCTTTGTTATCATCTGTCATAACCAAAGAATCATTATCCTCACCACACTTAATCATGTATGCATATAGAATGTCCTCTTTATTAGAACCAACATAGCTATCCTCTGGTAAATAGGTTACTGAATATTCATCATAGGAAGCATATTGTTGTGCTATCTCTGCATCTAACTCCTGACTATATTCTTCTATTACTTCGTGAGGTGATCTTTCATCATCACATTCAGCTCCATATTCATACGGTTCTATCTTAGGTAAGAAAATTGCTAACGGAGATTCATAAAGTGCAGTAATCGCTACTAAGATAATAAATCCAAAACCGAGTATAGGAATCATCACTGGTGCGACTAAGGCAGCCAAACCAGTAACTGCTTGTCTAACCACATGCATCGCCTTCATTTTAACTAGATCTGTAGCAAGTTTAACGATAGTATCAGATTCTGCAGCACCACTACCTTTTGCAATTGGTGATCTTATCTTTGCCATTGCAAATTTCGTCATACGTTGCTTCTTCAACTTTTGATATTGCTTCAAATTTTCGGCTCTCTTCTCTTTCTTTACTGATAAAACATTATAAGATGAATGATAGGAATTACGTTTAGCTTCATGCTTATATTTAGTTCTATAGTCCTTATCCTTGGTATTCCTTTCTCCTGAGTTGATATCACTCTGTACTCTCTTGCCACCTTTTATGTAATACTCTTCATTATCAACCTGTACCCTTTTTGCTGCATTACTTCTATTGTATTTAACAAGATTTATTGCTTTTTGGTATTGATACATTGTCTTTGCAGTATTATTGATTCTTCTTATTGGCTGTGAAACCTGTTGCACACCATTGTAGACATCTCTTGCTCCTTCGATATCTTCTAATATACTTTCCTCTACGACAGTTTTCATAACAATTGTTGAAGTTTTATTTTTAGTTAACTTACGAGTATTCTTTAACTTTTTTACTTCCTCTGTAGCCTCAATAATATCTTTGTCTTTCGTTGCTCTAATTCGTATGCCTTTTACATAATCCTTATTGATATAAATTGGTTTATCTTGTTTATAACTATGAACATAGGATTGATTAACTATATTCTCTTTTCTAATATACTTGTTCATGTCAGACATAGTAGAGGTAGGTATATTTGATACATGAATAACTTTTCTCTGGTTCCTGTTACCTACTTTTACTAATTGTTTCTTGTTAGTACGTCTAGACGGTATATCTTCTTCCTTTTGTTTGAACGGTACGGTCCGTGTTTTGACTTTAATTACACGCGCATTGACAACCATCTCCTTATCAACATGCAGATTTATACCTTTCTTAGTACGAATCTGCATATGTGATTGTTCCGGCCTTACCTTAGCATTTATCTTCAAATCATGAACCTCCTACTATATCTCTTTGTTAGTAAACATGTAATACGATAGACTGTTCTGCTCCACTACATCTTGACTGCGTTTTAATGTCATAAGTATTAATCTGAATTTTGACGTTGTGATCACCGCTGTTTAGATTACTTTTTGCATTCCACTTAACTACTTCTCCAGGGGAAATTAAATCTGTGGCATACAATTCATTACCAGCTTGATCTGTGAGTACATATTCAAAATAAACGCTATTTCCAATTGGATTAATTAATGTTAGTTTTGGTTCCTCATCAGATACATACAGTTCCGAATAACCTGGGATTTCAATCTCCTCGCTATTAGCTTTACTCATATCTCCATTAACCGGATACTCACCATCCCATATCTCACCTTCTTCAATATGCCTTAATTCTGGTTCTTCTTGTCTTAAAAACGGAATAGCCAATGAGCTTGCTACAAATAATCCTCCACATGCCAAGAAGAACAAAAGAATAATTACAGGAAATATCCGTCTTCTATATAGTTCAATAAACTGTTTATTACCAACATGTATATAGCCTAGAAAACGACCATTCTCCCTCTTATATACATCAACCAAACTAGCATGTTCTTGGTCCTTATGATGTAATCGTAGTAATGATTCACCATCGTTTTTTTCATCTCTAAAGCGAATCTTAACCGCACCAATAACCTTGATATCCTTCTCTAATTCGTCAATAACACCATCTGTATAATAAGGAATCTCAGTTGATTTTCTTCGATATTTCTTACTATGTTTTTCATATTCTCTCCCATCTGAACGTAACAGTGGAACGATATCGTATTGTTTCAATGCTTTTTTCACCATACCCTAAACCTCTCCTTTTTAGTCCTATTCTGTTCCAGAGAACTGTAATTAGTATATAAGGTGTTGCGTTTTGATGTAATAGTCTAGAAACACCTTTAAATTGACTATATTGGTCTATAATCCACTTATTTTAAAATCAAAAAAAGATAGCTATACATTCCTATATAGACTACCTTAATTTTAGTTTTTGCTTATTCAATTGTACGTTCTCGGCTATAATCCTTATAATCTGCCTCTTTACATCGGACCAGAATCGATTCCTGATATTAACTACTATTACCTCTTGATTTTTTTCTATCACTGGTGAAATATAGATATGTAAAATAATATTATTCTGTAAAGCTACTTGTAGCCTTATATCATTCTCTTTGCAGACATAACAACAAGCATTATCATCACAACTAACCCCATACATAGCACTTATTGTTTGAGATAACGCATGTATTCTATTATCTAGATAATAAGATACTAATCCACGCTTTTCTTTCAGTAATTCATCTGTAAACTTCATTCCATTTGTATATGTACGTTTACTCTTTTCGCCTGGTATAATTGATTGACTTAATAAATATGTTTCCTCATTCTGTCCTAGCTGTTCTATAATATCGGATAGCGAAATCCGTTGTAATCGCTGCAAATTCTGACTAGCTGCATCCTTTAAATATAGCATATTTTTATCCGAACAAAAGAGCATACCTTGATTGAAATAGTACTTCATGATCTGTTTTACTTCTTCTTCACCGATATTCATCAAGGGAAATAGCTTTAATAACGCTTTGCGCAATTTACCACCTTCAAAAACAGGTATCATAACCCCTTGCTCATTCTTATAAAAAACATTATATACTTCCACTTATTTTTTTCCCCTTCGTAAAAGTATCATTCACTTTTTCTTTATAATAGGCTTTCATCATACGCTGAAAGTATATAATTTCATTATGATCTAATGAATGTAATATCAAATCAATTTCCCTAATTTCTTCTCGTTCTTCTATCGTAGTTGCATTAACTAACAAACGAGACAATGGAACTTCTAAAACAACTGCAATCCTTCTTAGAGCATCTAGACCAATCTTCTTACTTCCCTTTTCAACACGATACAAATGACTTTTATCAACTCCTGTATTAATAGCAAGCGCTTCAATTGATATTCCTTTTTGAATTCGAATCGTTCTTATATTATCAACGATCGTTCTATAGAAATTCTTCTCTCCGGTTTCCACATTATTTTCAATAGCTTCATCTAAGATTAATCCTGCCAAATCCACTCTTCCTTTCCTATGTACATTATTATAAGTTGTATGTTAAGTGACATTTATCTTCAAACATTACCACTTATTATAGTGATTTTTAAGCTGATGTAAATTGCCAAAAATATTTATGTCGAATATCACAACTTCTTATTCAATATACAACAACAAATAATTGGATACTATTGTCCATGGTCTACTATTTTATAGACTTTTGTCTATTAATGAACAATAAGGACCTCTGTATATGATAGAATGTCCATGCCTACACAGAAAAAAGATTGATAATCTATTAGTGATAGAGTAATCAATCTTTTTGTATCATAATATTTATGTTCGTTATTACTTGAGCTAACTTATGATAGTGAAATTGTAAAGTTAAATACACCTTTCCATAAACCAGCTGATATATCAGACGCTGTAATAGAACCAGTTGTATACGTGTATGTATCCTTCTTGATTTCACTATGATTCCAAGTGTTCTTTACTTGAGCAAGTTGAGCTGTGATATCTGCTTTCTTAGTAGCCTCACTAGTCTGCTCAGATAACTTAAAGCTATCTTGTCCATTCACATTGATACTCTGGTCGCCTGCTATATTCCCCTTAACTGCTACTGAGTAAGCACCGTTTCCATTTACACCGTCTAAGATAATTACTTTAGGAATCATAACCGAAAAACTCGATCCTTGTGAAGCATATACCTCAACATTTTCAGTACTACTTGTTGCAATATCACTTGAGTATGTACTCTCCTTACTTTGGTTCACATCTTGTCCAACTTTTGTTTCATTATTGATATCCTCCGTAACGGAACCAATTGAACTGGTTGT
>ERZ781271.82-NODE-82-length-22619-cov-12.906798_pt1 | contig 22619 bp, 17 predicted proteins | sample MGYA00375849_ERZ781271 | MGnify/ENA primary metagenome ERZ781271 (study PRJEB29790, sample SAMN06051245) | human gut metagenome | host: Homo sapiens | place: USA: Cincinnati, Ohio | collected 2013-06-10 | study: EMG produced TPA metagenomics assembly of the Gut... | reverse complement strand
CTCATAATTGATGCATACTGGCCAGCACCATATACTTTGTAGTAATTTGATTCATTAGCGTAGACATAATAAGACTTGTTATTTACAGGTGTACTTACTGTTTGTATATTATATATTTCAGGATAAGCACTGTTTAAGAAGAGTTGTGCAATAATACCATGTTGGAAAAATGCTACTGAAGTTGAGCTAAAATTAACATAAGATTCTATTTTAGTTGCATGAACAAATATGTCATCAAATACGGGTACCCCTGATCCATAATATTTACAAGTAAAGTATAGTGTTTGCCTTGCTGCAATATTATATTTTGTTGTGTTAGTGCTAGTTGTTGAACTGGCATAGGATATATCTCCGGTAGCTCTATCTTCTAATGCGAAGTTATCAACAACATAATCTTTTTCTATACTTCCATCACTATAATAGTCTTCATTTAATAATTGAATTGCAGTAAGACCGTTTTCAGTAGAATTATTATCCTCTTCCATTATGTAATTAGTTGTAGCATTAAAGTCGTTTGACTGACTTAAAGCCATTTTAATTAGTCCTTGTTCATCAGTTATTCGATTATATGATTCTGTTCTAATACAAGTTCTAGTATCAGAAGACTGTGCAAATGAAACATTGGGTTGAGAAGCAACTAATCCTACAGTAATCAATAAGGCAATGCTTCTAGTAAACATTTTTTTAGATAAAATATGTTGTAACTTTCTCATTGTTACGTTCCTCCTTTATAGTAGTACTCTCAAATACTATTATAGAGGTGTGAGTGGGTAAAACAAGTACCCAAACATGGTTGGTATGTTTGGAGGCATAGTTGGTTAATTCTTACGGATGGTAATACTAAACTATCCTTTAAATTTTGATATCAAATACTTATTGCTTTCTAAAGTGAAGCATTAAAACTCAGACTTTTGCTTCACTAATATTCGAAAAAGGTGCAGATTTATATTAATCTGCGTTTTTTAACTATTCTATTTCTTGTTGCACATAATGTCTTAATAATCCACTCACACTACCTTTTGATTTATCAAGGCATTCATATGATCCAAATACCCAAAATGCATCCTTGGCCCTTGAAATAGCTACATTCATAAGACTTCTATTTACATTAATAAAACGGCAACCATCATCTTTACCATAAACCGTAGACATTATAATAATTCTTCTTTCAGCACCTTGAAACGTATGCACAGTTCCTACTGTTATATTTTTTTTATTATCCGGCATGTACATACTTAACTTTTGATTAATTACTGACACTTGCTCTTTGAAAGGCGTTATTATTGCTAAAACTTGTTTTATAGCTATTGATTCTTCTTTATCCAAATATGCATTTACTATTTCATCATAATTATTAGATAACCATGTTACTATAGCTTCCGCTTCTTGATAATTCACTCTACTGGTGCCTTTACTAGTTGATTGATTTACTTCTATATTCTTATGTCCTAGTAAAGGGAATCTATTTCGTAGAGGATATTTCAGATCAGCCTCTCCCTCCCCCCTAAGAGGCACTAAGTTATTCTTATATACTAGTTCATTACAATATTGAATAATCTCATCGTAACATCTTCTGTGTTCTCTTAGGAACAATCCTTTACCATAGTCTTCGTAATCACATGAATTCTTAGCAACTCTCATTACACTTGATTCCGAAGTATTAACCCCCGATTCTACTAATAATTCAAAATCATCTATTGTATTGATAACGTTATCTTCTATTGCAAGTGCCATGTCAAGAGCCTTGCTAATCCCCCATACTGGCGGTATTTGTTCTTCATCTCCAACTACAACCGCCCTCTTTGCTAATGCAAAGGAAGGCGCTGCTATCTCTGGTGTTACTTGACCAGCTTCGTCAACAATAAGTAAATCAATAAAATTATAAAGATATGTTTGAACACGATCATTTAAATTATAAACTCTAAAATTTTTAGGTAACATAAAAAAAGTCATTACCATACAAGGCGTTAACATTGCCATTCGATGAAAGAATTTTTCTACATGATTTTCTTTATTACTTCTTCTTTCATCATCTGTTAGTCCCTCTTCAATCAGAAATGTTCCTTCATAGTAATGTACTGCTAACCAAAATTCTACATATCTTACTTTAGTATCTACTAATTCATTAATCATTGAAATATCACATGTATCTATGTAATCATTAATTTTTTTCTTAGCCTTTACCTTCTCTTCACTTTCATTCTTTAAGTTAGTCACATTCCATATATTACAACCAAGTTCTTTCAGGTTTATCAATTGATTTTTAACTTTGTCTCTTTCTGCTTGTAACTTGTTCTTACTCTCCATTAGTTTAGTTATACCTTGTAACACAGACTCTTTATTTTTATTTAGTCCAATACCGTTTTGATTAGCTTCTTCAATGCAATTTATGTAAATATCAATTATATCTTCCAATAACAAGTCCCCTTGTAAGATATCAATTTCGGTTGAATCCCTACAAATTTTTAGTTCTCTATATATTTTCTTCTTAGTAAACGAAAGGAAACAAAACCAACGTAATATGAAAGGTAATTTACTATATATTACTTTCCACTCTCCAATACGATTCTTATAATCTTGTATTCTTTTTTCGTTGTCATTTATTTGCTCTTTGATAACTTCAACTACGTTTGATTGTTCATTAATTCTACAATCAATTTCATTTAAGCAATGAATAATTCCTTTACCTTCGGTTATATCATCTATATGTTTTAGCTGTTTTAGTAAGCTCACCTTACACTTACTAATGGCTAATAGATCCTTATGTATTTTGTTCTGACATTTCATTAGTGTATTTAAATCTGATTGATGGTTTTTACTAAAATACAATTGCGTACTTCTAATATACTTTTCTATAGACCTTTTCTTCAATTCAGAATCTTCAATTTCTGTAGTAAAATGAGTACCATAGTTATCTGTAATTTGATATCCGCTTTCGAGTGCCTCTTTAACTTTCCCTGCAGAAGGAAAATATAATGCAAAGCTATTAACGCCATCTATCCATCTTTCTTCAAGATTATTTAATCCTATTGGATCAATCTTACCAAATGAATCAATGATATTTGTAACTGCTTGATTATTAGTCGACGCAGCTATAATAATAGGGGCTTGTCTTTTACTAATTGCACAGTTTACATAAGTATCAGCAACAATTGATTGTAACAATGTTGTTTTTCCTGTCCCTGGAGGACCACTAATGGCTAATATATCACCATCAATTAACTTATTATAATGATTTAAAGCTGCCCTTTGAGATTCCGCGAGTGGGTACTCGCCACCCATTTGTCCATTATGTTTTATCATTGCTTCAATAGATAAATTACTTATTGGGGGTTTTGAAGCTCTTACTTCTGGCTTAATAAATTTCTCATATAAATTCAGTGTTTTTAATTTTCCGCTTTTATATTCCTTCAATATATCATCATACAACATACGTATATTAGTATCTGCATTAATAGATTCGTCCTTGAAAATATACATATTTCTTTCAAATTCCATATGTTCACCTTCTATCAAGGCACTTACTTTCCATAAACTTGAATCTGTCACATATCTATATAAATCAGAACAATATTGCATATAATCTTCCCAATTTTCTATTTTAATACGTCTATCAGTTTTATTCTGTAAAAAATTATCAAAACGTCCTCTTAGTCCCATACTTAACTGAGGCACTATCATGGGTCTTAAAAATTCCCTAGGTATCCATGGAAACCTATTATCTTTTGAATCAAAAAGCAAATCACCGATTGCATTCATTTTTGCAGGTATAAAGTATACCCCCGTTAATTCTTCCACATCTTGTTGTAACACTCTACCTGCAGCAACCTCCATCCTTACAGTTTTTGCAGCAATTATTACATTTATAACTGTAGAATTACTATTATTTAATGCTTGTGCAACTTCATTATCAATTTTACCATTATAGAATTGACTATATGATATTATTTGAAAGTTCTTTTCTTCATTCTTAAAATCTATTAGTGTATCTTTCTTTGAGACAAGTGCATTTCGTAAATAACTAGTCATATTTTTAGAATTCATTAATTATGTTTCTCCCTTGTATTTAAATGATGGACCACTCTTACGAACAGTCCATCAAAATTCTCTAATTTTTTCTTGCTTTTATGTAATTACCTTCTACCTTAGTTGCATATCCAAAATTTCTTTTAACTTTATGACAAAATGTCATCAAGTACTTATTTTCTTTCCAATGCCTTTATATCTAAATACCATCATTATATATTTTTTCACTTTCTTGATTAATACTTATTTGCATGTTCGTATATCCAATCCAATGTATGCTTATTACTCTGTGTATGTAATACATCATAATTTATTAATATATCCTCTGGTGTTATCATCTCTAATATTTCTTTACTTGTTACTTCATGTTCATAATGCCAGTAAGAATACAAGAATCCAAGCCAATGCATAATATCAATATCATATGTTTCTCCGGACTCAATAACATTATCTTCTTCAAACACTTCAAGAAGATAATACCTACTTTGAGAAATTAAAGCTGGCTCTTCATTATCAAGTTGTGCTCTAACCTCTGAAAGCATCCACTTACGCATAAAGCTATACGAATCCCACCCTCGTTCAACGGAAATTTCAAATATTAATGCTTGCTTACGACACTTCATAATTTCAGATGTACCTAATTTCATTCTATCACCTTCCATTATATTTTCTAAAAATGATTTCTATCCTCTTACAGTCATAAACATAGTATTAAAATATTTTTTCTTGTAAGCTTATATTCTTTAAATTGATTAAATTAATCTCTTTCCTTGCACTGAAAAAATAGATTTATAATTAATATATCATTATTTTCCAAATTTCGCAATATAACTATTAACAACAAAAATTAATCTTCATGACAAATTGTCACAAAGATTAATTTTTTACTATTTATAAATATTTTTATAATCTCTAAGAGAGGTATCTTAATCACAAAGAAGCTTCCGTTTCTAACTTCTTACTAAATGTAATACGTTTACTTCACGACAAATTGTCGTAAAGGAATACAAAGAAAAGATAAATTTAAACCCTACCTTTTCCAGTCATCACTTTACGACAATTTGTCACTATGTTATATTCTTTCTATTGCTAATTCTTCGAAATAGCTCCCCATGGTGTTCCGGAAGCTGTTCCATTATAGCTAATGTGTGGTACTTTATAAAATGCATTTGCGTTTATCAATGTTACACTACTAGGTATACTCAAATCTTTTAAGCTTGTGCATTCAGAAAAAGCTTTTTCACCAATAGCTTTTAGTGTGTCTGGCATATTAATTTCACTTAGTTTAGAACATCCATTAAAAACATAAGCTTGTATTACGCCAATAGAATTAGGTAATTTAACTGTGCTTAAGTTTACACAGCCACTAAATGTTTGACTTTTTATTTCACTTATATTACTACGAATATCAACAGACTCAATATTACTGCAACCAGCGAAAGCACTATCTCCTAAACTTGTTAATGTATCTGGCAATATTACTTCTCCAGTAATTCCTATACACATAAAAAAAGCACTACTACCTATTGACTCAATTCTGCTTGGTATATTAATCTGAGCGGTTATTTGCAAACCTGTGCGAGCTGAAAATGCCTTATTCCCAATTGTCGTTAATGTATCTGGTAAATCAAATTGTTCTACACTGTAACAGCCAAAGAAGGCACTATCACCGATTGTAGCAATATTCTTAGACATTTTGACATGCTTTAATTGTCCACACTCAAAGAATGCGTTATTCATAATGTTTGTAACACTATCTGGAATCATTATTGATTCTATCTTAGAATATTGAAATACATTTTGTCCAATATATTTAATTGTATTAGGTAAAATCACAGATTTAGTCGTTGTACCAAAAATCCCATTTCCATTATAAGTACCAATCCCTGTAACCTCTCCTCCTTGATAAAACTTAGGTATTACAAAATCCGTTAATTTACTACCTGAAGAAGTCAATCCAGTAATATACCATGTTGTTACACCATTCGAAGTACTTTTTCCCCAGAAGAAAGCGCTTGGGTCTGTTTCAATCAAATAATCAGGATCTTTTTCACCACAATTTGTACATGATCCATCTACGTAATTATGGCCCAGTTTTGGAATTACTTCTGTATAGGAATCACCACATTCACACGTATATGTCTTTTCGCCATCCTCCGTACAAGTCGGCTCCTTCGTAATTACTACTGTATAATCATGAACGTGATCTCCAGGATTAGGATTTTCTGTATCTATTAAAGAGATATGATATACGACTGTACCCTTCCATGTTCCTACATCTACGCACTCCATGTTAATCATGTTTCCATTAGAAACGTTATACTCTTGTGACAGTTCATTTGAAAACCATTGTGTTTTACTCGGAGTAACGATTGCTTGTATATCCTCTTTTGTCCCACTAGAGTCCTTCATCATGAATGTAGAATCCGGTATAACTTCAATATAACTATTTTCATTGATTGAGCCTTTTACTCCAACACTATAGGTTGCCTCTCCATTGCTATCAAGATAAAGTGATTTTGGTATTTGTACCGAATAACTACTGTTCTGCTCATATATCACTTCCATCTCCTGTTCTTCGGCTGAAGCAATTTTGGTGCTACCAAGTATTACTCCTATTAGTATTCCTGCTACTATTATAAATGAATATATTCTCTCTTTCATAAGCATCTCCTCGCCTATAATTCTATACTGGAATTCATTACGGAATCCTCTATACAGACTTGTTCAATCATTTGCTCTTTATCTATAAGATCCTTACTCTTTCTAGCACGTTCATGAAGGTTTGTATTGAACATACTATAGATTAGATTATCTTTGTTATAAACATTATCAAAAGGTATAATCACTGATCCATGTTTAATTAGTCCTGTACCACAAGGTGCGTTTGATACATACTTTAGCATTGCTCGGCTAAATCCTTCAAAAACATTCTCAATATCATTCATATCAAGTGCTGATTGTTTCATTAACATAATAAATTCTGAATTAGAGATCAGGGTCTGTGATTCAGGACTTCTTAATACGTCAATAACATTTTGTGTTATACCAGTACACAATCCACCTAATTTTCTGATTTCCTTCCACAGCTTAACTATATATTTACTTGTGAATGGTCGATTAACAATGTTGTGGAACTCATCTATGTATAACCAAGTTGCTCGCCCAATAGCAGCGTTTTTTCTAATCCTTGTTTTAATGTTTTCTAGCATTATCAACATCGCTACAGGATAAAGACCTTCACCAAGATCATTAATACCATATGCAATTACCCGATTATCTACATTAATATTGGTATAGTTATTAAAAATGTTAAGGGAACCTTTGATAAATAATTCTAAGGATAGCGCTAACTTCTTAGCTTCTGGTTCTTCTTGTGTTTGCAGAATATCATAAAACTCACCCATAAGAGGTTGTTTTCTTAACTCAACTGGTATATCAAGTATGCTTGTATATAGAAAACGAATACAACGATCAACGATAGACTTCTCTCTCACGTTTATGACTTCTCCATCCATAAATTGCTCACAGATTCCTAGCATCATTTCTGCCTTATTTCTAATAACCGAATTAATTGTCTTAACCGTTAAGTTTTCCAAATCAACTTCAAGCGGATTGATGAATGTCTCTGTATTATTCGATAGTTCAATTGTAGTTCCATCATATCGCTCTACAACATCCATGTATTCCAGTGTAGGATCAATAATAATAATATCATCTTTTGTATTAAGGAATATACTACTCATCTCCGTTTTACCGTCAAAAGACTTTCCTGATCCAGGGATACCGAATATAAATCCATTTCCATTCTGTAATTTCTTACGATTACCTATAATCTCTTCTTTTGATACCTGATTAATTCCATAGAATACACTGTCCTTATCTATTTCTTTTAGTTCTTGTACATAGAATGGCATTAAAGCAGCGAGACTTTGTGTAAGTAGTACTCTCATGTTTTCTATCTGTCTATTTCCTATTGGAAGTACGGTATTAAGTGCTTCTCGCTGTTGTAGATAATACGTATCTGTCTCGCAACTATATTTCTTAACAACTGTATTAATTGAGCTACAATGCTCATCTAGATGCTTCAAATTATCAGCTATTATTAAGATTGATACAGCGGTGAAAAACAGCATCTGATCATTTTCTCTAAAGTCATCCATGATGTTTTCTATTTCTTTTTTCTCTGTTCGCTTTATATAAGAGATGTCGGATGAAAAATCATTATTTCTGTTACGGATTTTTTGCTGCTTTCGGATATCATTTTCTATACCCATGTATTTTTTGTTAAGAATCTTATTTGCAAGATCTTTAGGTATTGGTATGACATCAATACTAATCATCGTATTGATTGGTAGATTTGCAAGTTCACATAAAAACTTATCAGAAAGACTACTTGGGAATTTTCTAATATACACGGTTCTACAAACCCTATGATCTGTTTCAAATTCAAATTCTTTGAAACGAATTTTAGAACAACAGACATCGTTCTTCCAATCTTCGTAATTATTAATATAGTCATGGATGTTTATCTCCTGATTTTCATTTCCTATGCGATAGAAGTCATGTAATATTTTTAATCTCTCATTACAATTCAGTGCCACAATTTCAGAGCCTAATTCCATGAATTGAATATTAATGCTGTTTTCAAAGGTATTAAAATATACTTTTGCATCTTCGTAGTTTTTACGTTCAGTAATTATTGTAATTAGCTTTTCTTGCTCAATCCCTTGTCTTCCCTGTGATATCTTTTCTTTAATATTTTCATTGAGTGCTTCTCGATATACATTGTATGAATCATCAGTAAATGGAAATAGGACAACTTGCTTAAACGCAGCCATGTTTTTATTTTTATTGTTAATTGTTATTTTATATGGTATATCCAAAGCATTTAGTAATTTACAATAATTCTCGAACGTTCCATACTGTTCATCTTGTGTATTCGTTGTATAGTTGACATCTCGAAAACGATATGTTTTAGTATATTTATTACCCGGTATTTCAAAGATCCCATTTGGGGACACCCGTAAGATATCTAATGTTTGTTGAACAGACTTAGGAGTTTTATATATCGGTTCGTCTGCCTTTTTAAGAGTCTTAAAATCATCCTGAAACAGACCCATAAAAAAACTTTTCTTATCCTTTATCACTTGTTCACCTCCTGTTATCTCATCATTACGTACATTATTATGCCTATAATGCATAGTATCGTAGCGACTCCAACTAATTTTACAATCTTCATGATATTCTTTATCTCGTCTTGGCCTGATTGTTTCTTTTGGTTTTCAATCATCTTTTCACGCTCAATTTCCTTTAGTAACTGCTCAGTATTGGTAGATGCATACACTAATGGTTTCTTGTTTAGGACACATTTAGCTCTACGAACCTGCATCTCGATGAAATTCATACCATTCTTGTTACCAAATCCATTCAACGCTATAGGCACAACAATTGGTATTGCTATATAACAGCTTAACATCAAACCTACTTTACTATGTAGAACCCAAACTATAACTGCTGCACATATCACTGCAACCACAGAATATATAAATTCTCTAGCACTCAGTCCCATTACTATTCCTTCTTTATAATCATCAATATCTTTATTCATCTCAATTATCATTAATAAATCCTCCTAAATACCCAACGCCTTACTAGTTATATTCTGTGCCCCTTTAACGATTCCTACTGTTAACAAGGAAACAAAACACGTCTGCAAACACCATACTGTAAAGGCTAATGTGCCGCTTGGATCTTCTCCAAGGAAATCTGGTAAAATACCTCCATTAATAAACTTAATACCTAAAAACAAAGCTAGAATAATCGTAACTGCCTCTAAACTAGTAGATATTGCATACCTAGCAAACGATCCACTCACATTACTTACACGGTTATTCCCTGCTACCGTACTAAAAGCCAATGCACCATATGGCATAATAATAAGCACTTTAAAAAGTCTGAAATATATTGTATATAGCAACATAAATCCTGCACAGGCTACAACTAGCATTACCACAACTGCCAACAATATTAATGGTAATAGTCCAAATGCTTTTAAACTCTTCAGGTAATCTATTTGCTCTGACGGGATCTTTAAAATCATACCGCCCTCTGTTTTCATTGTACCTATTACTAATTTACCTAGGTTCCCTATCGAAGAAAAAATAGCTTGTAGAATAGATAAATTCTGAACAACAAGAAATTCTGCAATTGAAAGTCTCAATAGAAACCGCAATATTACCTCAAAACGCATTTCACTTTTTACATCAACACATTCCTGACAAAAGCCTATTGCAAAAAAGAGAACGATCAAACCAGTACCTACACCCACAAATATAGGCTCAATACTTTTTATCGAGTTCCATAAGCTACCATCACCAAATTCTTCTGGTCCTTGCGATAGCAATAAAAGTACTGACTTAATACATGCATTCCAGACAGAAAAGCCAGCTTCTATAAAGCCTTTGATTGCACCATAAAAATAATCTTTCAAGTAATCATCTCCTGTCCATTAACTCCCTTGAATAAGTCCAATTACAGTCGATATTCCTGCCATCATAAGACCGCCTACAATTCCTTTTAAAGCACTATGCATACCAGAAGAATCTTGTTGTTGATATGCTTGGGCGAATTCAGATACATTTTTTGCAAGGATAATAACTCCATACCCTCCGATAACTGCAAGTGTTAATACCTTTAAAGTGTCTAGCGGTTTTGTTACAGAAGATACGTCCGGTTCTTTTGCTCTACAATATGTAACTTGACTCATCTGAATAGCTAACGCGTACATAACAAAATATAGTTTTTCTTTATACTTTAAATACAAACCATTCAATTTTCCTTTTCTCATCATGTTCTCTCTCCATTCTTTAATATAATTTGTTTGAGCTACTTAATTGTAAGAAAAAAAGTAGTCTGTAACCATTGTCTACAGACTACTTTACTATTCAAATACTATGACTTTTGTCTATGCCTACGATAATAACAAATTAATTACTTCATCAAAGTAATCATCACTACTATTCAACTCTATGAAATCCTCAATTTCTTCTCTGCTATATCCTTTGGTCAGTAATTTCATAAGATTATTTAATCTTTCTTGTGGATATCCTGCCGCCTTTAACTCAAGGTAATCAAACACATTCTCTTGATTAATCTCAACTCCAGAATAACTGTTATCCTCTTCCAACTTCTTATTAAGTTCTTCTCTTCGCCTTTTAAGTTCTTCTGGTGTAAAATACATTGGTATGCTATTATCTCCAAATGTTGTGTCTACATCAATATCAAGGAATTCAGCAACCGTCATATCTACAATTGTTGCTTCTTCCTTTTCATAATAAGAAAATGCTTTTTTATTAAGAAATTGTACTTGTACTGCCTCTTTATCATCTCCTACTGGCTTTGGTACATAATACTGTTTCGTAACATCTGCACTTGTCTTAAATAATGGATGATTTGGTGTATCAATCTTATCATCAAATATCGGGTTAAAACCACGAATGAATACAAGACACTTCTTACCATCTACTTTACGAACTTCATCCGGCAACAGCAATTCTCTACCCAATCGATCATAACTATTTGACATAGAACCTTGTTTTCCTCTACTTACACTATCAGACTTTTTATCAATTGTTGCTTTCCCAAGCATTTCTGAAATATATTTATGAGTACTTTGCTCGTTTCCTCCTAAATACACCAGTGTATCGCAGTTACCAGGTATCGTCTCCCAAGTATCCTTAAACAATGCCTTGATTTGTGCCATATTCTGAATAATAATTACACTTGAGATGTTCCGTGATCGCATTGTACTTAGAAGGCTACAGTAGTCATCTGGTAAGGCAACATTCGCAAACTCATCGAACATAAAGGTAACATGAATGGGTAATTCCCCATCATATTTGAAATCTGCTTGATAATATAGTTCTTGAAATATCTGAGTATATAACATACCAACTATGAAATTATAAGTGGTATCATTATCAGGTATTACACAAAACAAAGCGGTCTTTGTGGTACCATCCATACCGATTCCACAACCGATTTCAGATATATTAATCTGATCTTTTGATAGTACATGCTGAATTTCCTTCGATCTTAATCTTGCTAGCCTTGCATTTGCAGATATAATAATACTTCTTACAGTATCACCAGCCCCACGCATAACCGAATTGTAAGTAGTAACTGCTATATGCATCGGCTCTGCAAATTCTTTTGTTTTAGTTTCTCTTTCCATACGTGCCTTTTCTCTTCGCTCCAACTTTGCAAATATAAAGTCAAGTTCAGAATCTAACTTAGCTCCTGTTTTAGGATCTTCCTTAAACTCTGCTTTCGCTAGGAATTCCATTACTGTACAAAAGTTCTGGCGTTCCTTGGGCTCTTCCATCCAGATATAGAAGAAGATAGCCTGCAGCAACATACGCTCTGCATTCTCCCAAAACGGGTCCCCTTTTTGTGCATCTTTCGGAGTTGTATTAGTTATTAGATTACTAATCAATTTTGTAATATCTGTCTCCGTCTTTATATACACAAAAGGATTATAGCAAATACTTCCCATCATCCCTTCTGCACTAAGTAAATTTAATACCTTGATTTGATACCCATTCTTCTCTAGGGTCGAAGCACAACTTCTGGCTATCTCACCCTTTGGATCAGTGCATATGAAACTGCCATTAAGTTGATAAAGATTAGGCTTAACCCAACGATATGTCTTACCCGCACCAGATCCTCCTAGAATTAAGATATTGTTATTCAGATTAGTCCTTCTAGTATCAAGAGACATTCTAACATTCTGGGATATAATTCGATTTGTAGTGTCAGGCCCTTTATAATCATTACGCAGCGTTTCCTTATCCGCTAATCTTTGTAATACTACTCGAACATCCTCGTATGTTGCAGTACCGAATTCTTTTCCCACCATAAAATTTCGTTTACCAGTTAGCTTATAAAGAATAATTAATATGTACACTATCATTGCTGCAGTAACAAATAATAACGTGTTCTTATTATAGTAATTACCGATCATATGACGCGGGAAGATATATATAAGCTTCTGATACATCTCGCTTAATGTACTTCCTCTTTCGCAAATTCCACCTAGAAGATATCCTAGATACATTGCTAAGAATGCACCTCCTCCAATTAATACATTACTATTCTTTTTACTTTGTCCAGTCAATATAATCACCTCGTTATCGGCTCTTCTTAGGTCCCTGTTTCTTCACACTAACAGTTTCTTTATTCTCAATTACACTACTTTCTTTTAAAACAGCTGCCTTTGTATTGTCTTGATTCTTACTATCCTTCTTAGCATTTACCTGTCCAACTGTCCTATCTTTTTCTTTCTCTTTAAATTCAAACCTTTCAACAGGATCTAAGTACCTCTCGAAGACCTCCTTACCCTTTAGCTTTTCTTTGCTTTCGTTCGATATAGAGCAGATTGTGTATTTTTTTTCTTTATCAAGGTATCCAAAGAATGTTTTTCCTTGGTCCGCTACTGATAAATCTTTCTTACTTATCCATAGAAATTTGTCTTTTTCACTCTTTGGCATAGTAAACTTCATACTATGCGCATTTTCATCAATAACAAGCCCCTCATTTAACGAGATCTTAATATACTTATCAGAGTTTTTATCCATTTCATCAAATCTTATCTGCTTTCTAACTTCTTCCTTAAGAATTACTTTTTTTTCATTTTTCTTTTCAAATTCTGTAAGATCTACTGCTCTTTCAGCTTGATAATTCTTTGGCCTTGTAGTAGCATATCTTCTATTTGAATTATCTTCCTTAATCATTTCATCCTTACTGATGGTTTCATCTTGTTGCCTTGGTTCCTCTTCTACTTGCTTTTTTTCATTATCAACACTCTCTGACCTTGCATGTTCCAAACTTTCTTCAACATTAGTAAGATCCTCGCCAAATTTTCTTTGCATCTCTTCATAAGCTGTTGGATCGTCTCGTTGCAAAGCTTTATCCAATTCTTCCATTGATACGTTAGCAAGATACTGTTCCATTGATTGACTAACTGCTGCATTGTGAATAGATTGCTTTTTGCTTATATCTATAGCGTTAAGACGATCGATAACCATATTAACCTTAGATACATCTTTGGCATTATATAGATACTCACACATACCATCACCACGATTAAGATCAGGTAATTTAGTAAACAATACACCGTACTGTTTTAATAGCTTTTCAGTTAGTTTCCTATCCTTTTCATCAATCTTTATATTAAGGAAATTTGCTCCTGGTTCCATATACTTCATACTAGTTTTACCAGCACCTAATATTGCATGACGTTTTTTATTATTGAGTAAAGACTTAGTATGTAAGAACGCTAATAATTTAAGTGTCTTCTTAATCATCTCAATCGACTCTTTGGTAATCTGCGTTCCTAGTTTGAAAGCTAATTCTGCTCCATCAAAGGCTACCCTTACTACCTGAACACCAACTTGTCCTACTTCACCAATTTCACTCATACAGTCTCCTCCTCTGACTCTCAGCTAATGATTTAAATTCTTCTACAATTATTGAATACGAAAAGCCCATATGATATAGAAATACATATGCCTTCTCTATCGTACTTAAATTAATATTGCTTCCATCATACTCGCTTTCTTTATCTAGTTTAGTAAACAACTTATCTATTATTTCTTTGTTTTGGTTTACATTAACGTTATCCATAGATGATGCAACTTCGAACACGTACTGAACCTTATCAAAAGCCATTGACTTTTCTCTCTTTACAAGATCACTGACATATGAAAGCATTTTCTCATTTATCAAATTCACTCCTCCTGACTTTATGACAATTTGTCACTTACTTTTGTGTCTCTACTTTGCGACAATTTGTCACTTACTTTTGTTGTCTCTACTTTGCGACAATTTGTCATTTACTTTTGATATCTTAACTTCATGACAATTTGTCACTTACTTTTGATATCTTAACTTCACGACAATTTGTCATTTACTTTTGACTCTCAACTTCGCGACAATCTGTCGCTTTGTCATTATTGCATGCTTTCATACAATGAATAATTATCTTCGCTAAGACTATGTGGATTATACGCTGTACTATCATTAGAAGTAACAGACTCATTAACCGTCTCAGTTTCCTTGCAGACCACATCTTTAACATTCTTTCCTGCGTCTAACAAAGTAAATACTTCTTGCATCTGCTCTAATGTAAATCCATCTCTTATGATCTTAATAATAACTTCAAAATCAATCTTACTTTCATATGCTCTTGTAATTTCCTTCATCTGTTCCGGGGTAAACTGTTTTTCCTTCATGAATCGAATCAATAACAGCTTCTTGTCTTTTTCTGATTCTGGCAAGACAAAAGGTTCGTCTTTTTTTCCTCCTACACGATTAAAGAATTTAACTATTCCACTAGTTTTCTTTTCCTTATCGCTGGGCATTTGAATGTCAACATGTTCAATTGGTTCTTTTAATTTAGATTGAGTGGCTACTAGCTTTTCTAATTGACTACCCTCGATTATTGCCATCTTTCTATTCAACTTGGAATTCTCTGCAATTAAGCCTTCTACTCTGATTTCCAAACGTATCTTTTCTTTTTCTATCTGCAAGATCTTTTCGCTAAATTGATGTGCTTCTCTTACTGCCTCCTTCAAACTCGTAGCAAATTCATTATTCTGGACTCGTATCAACTCATTTTCTTGCTTTAGTAAATTGTACTGATCTTCGGCACTAGAATTCTCTTTTTCTGCAAACTTACATCTTAAATCCTCCAGTTCCATATCCCTCTTTGTAATAGCAGCATTAATTTCATCACATACTTCTTTGTATTCCTTTCTGTCAGCTTCAATATGCTCTGCTACTGCTCCAATCTTACCAATTACGTCTGATAAGGCAATGTCCTCTTTCTTTTGTATATCATTCATATAAAAGTTAACCATTCTTCGTATATCAATCGCTTTTGTCTCACTACTAATTTCATTCATTGCAAGTTGTAATGGAAACCCTTCTTGAAATCCTCTTCTTAATTCCTCCGACTGAATCTCGCTAAAACCACCAGTAAAGATGTAACGTATAACTTCATCTGATATTCCATCAATTAGATAACGTACATATTGCTTCACTTGTTCATCCGATAAGGTAACTGTTTCATCATATAACATTACTAATGACTCTTTATCAAATCCATATTCTTCGAGATAAGCAATTGCCTGCCTCCTATATTCACTATTATTCATACTACCGCTCCTTTGTCTCAATACAATTCTTATTCTGCTTTACTAATTCAATCTTTTCTTTTTGCTTGTCTTTTGAATCAAAAACACTCTTTCCTATTCTTATATTCCTTGCGATTTCTCTCTTTCTTTTACGAATATCCTCTAATTCCATTTGTTCGGTCTCAATGATATGTTTTACCTCATCATAGGTGTAACCCAACTGTTTTAGAGTTTCCTGACAGCTTATATATACTTTTGCATCTTCTATAAATGTCATATCCGCATTCTGATATAGATCAAACGCAACCTTTTTATCCTGCATCTTCTGAAATAACTGGTATATTGCTTCATTACTTACCATCTTGTCTGTCAATCTACGTTTTTTTTTGTTACATTCTTTCCGTTCTTCTTTTAGCTTAGAAAATACTAAATCAATATCAGCATACGAAGTTATTCCATTCTCATGAATAAATAGATATTCCTCCTGAAGCTTTCGAAATGTCTTAATCTGATCCTTATACTTCCAATATTGGCTATAGGAACTTCTCTTAATGACTCCCAAACGATACAACGCCGACATTCGTTTACGCTCAAAATTAGTAAGCTTACTCCTTCTAAAAAGATATGCTTTGTACTGTACCCGTTGAATTCGTATACTCTTAACACCTGCAAAGTTAGATTGATTATGTAAAAGATCTTTATTATCTGTTAAACGCTGTCTAATCATATTAAGTGAATAGAGCTTACCGAGATCTGAACTTGGTATATATCGATATATCCCTTCACCCTTTATCAGTAAGTCATCTTCTCGTTGAATTACTTGATAGCCTATTGATTGCAAACGTTGTACAACTTCTTGAAATGATTTTGAATGATCAATAGCTTCATCAAGATCATACTGATACATCTTTGCACATTGGAATGGTCCCTGCTTTCTCATATCCCATAGCATAATGCGTTCTTGACTTTTGTTGTAGGGATCGACTCCTTGATTATAATCTGACATCTTATGATTTGAAATTTTATGTTTAATATCCTCTATTGTATATCCTTCACTTAATTCCTCAGTGCTACCTTGTCGACCAATCTTACCAAGTCTCCTTGCTCGGTCCATATCCTTTGATTTCAAGGAAAGATATTTGCCTTGTTTTACCTCATACTTTTGCTTTAATATCATCAAGAATTCAGAATATGAACTAGCTTGTTCGATTGCAAAGTCAACATCCTGTTTTATTCCACTGTTCCTACCAAGCGTAGGTAATTTATTTTTGCCAGTACAATCAGTATTCAAATAGCTTACTTTATTCTGTCTTTTATCAGCCTTCTTTTCCTCTCGTACATAATAATCCAAAGGCTTAAGTCCTCGTTCTGTACACAGTCTATCAATAATTGGTTGTATCTCTTCTTCCCAATCACCTTTCTCATAACGGTATTTAAAATACTTACTTACTGTATTACCTGTAAACTTCACACTATTAAAAACGATATGACCATGTATGTGGTCCTTATCTGTGTGTAGCGAATAAATTGCTTCATATTCGGCACCCAAATATTCCGCGACAAATTCCCTAATGATTTCAAATCCTAGCTCTTTGTCCTCAAAATCTTTTGGGAATGATATGATCAGGTGATACCCTTGTCTGCCATCTAGTTTTTCATACGCTTTCTTAGTGTCTATCATCTGCTGATAAGACATTTCTAGATTTGGTAAGCAATTTATAGCAGACACGTATTTTCCCTCTGTTTTTAATGGGTTAAGTATGTACTTAATAGAGTTATACAGATACTGGTGTCCATTTCCTTTTCCTCTATTCTCACTTAAATAAAAGATCTTACTTACTGCCATCTTTCTGTTACCACTTCCCTATCTACTTTGATTTATTGTAGTAAGTAACTCCATGATTTTCTTCATGTAATAATCCAACTTCTCTTTATCCATCTCATGGTAATTACTACTATTGTTATTCTTCGAAATCTGATTAATCGAAACACCAATCTTATTAACTTCATTGATTAATTGACGCATATCTAAATCCTGAACCCTAAATGATTTCTTTTGATCCAAGAGCAAATGCCCATTACCAATAAGATAACGGAGATATTCGCTTTCATCTATTGCCCTACCATTGGCATAGACAGTTGCTCCATCTAACAAAAGCTTCTTATCTCGTTCCGATAAACGGATCTCTTTCCGATACTTCTTAGCCGCCATGCAAATCACCTAGCCTGACGCTTAGTTATATTCTGTTGCATTCGTGTTAGATCCTGGATAACGGATTGCATCATTTTCTTGCCATAAATCGTCTGTTTAAACAGTGATTGAAGTATTACTTCTTGTTGCTGCAACTGTAATAAATCTCTTGATGTAGACAGATACTGATCTAGACCAAATGAACGTCTATTCTTTTGTCTAGTTTCGACTAATTTCTCGTAATTTGATTCACAAGCAATATCGATCAGTTCATCAATCGTAATACATGTTCTTACACTATCACTTGATTCCTTGACATAGAGCTTACTGTCTTCTTCACTTAATTGTTTTTTACTGGATTGTAATTCTGATAATAATAGATTCGCTTGCACTGAATCCATCTGCATCAGCAAGTCGGTTTGTTCGACAAACTGAAGCAGGGACTGTGCATCAGAAATGATTTGCTCCATAGACTTCTCTCCTTCCTTGAATACTTAAGATAGTAGTTTCAAGGTTATTATAGAAGAGATGGAGATTGTATTGAATTGTCTGTAGACTAGTATTGTATAATATATAATAATTTGTTTTATTTAACAAAAATAAATCCACCTATACTTTAAAAATAATTTCTAGTTTTTAATTTAATAAACTCATCCGCAAACACTCTGGCGGTTGCTAAATTCTTGTCAATACTGACAGTTTCTTTGTTATAGTTGGCAGCATTGGTCCAATTGAATGTACCATGAATTACTGTATTCAAATCAATTATACAAAATTTATCATGCATGATATTTTTATAATATGATTGGATTGTTAAACGATAGGTTTCAAATTCATCTTCTAACGTAAATGGTGCTTGATTATTTCTCTCATTATCATCTAACACTACCTGTATATTTACACCTTGAATTTTTTTCTTTACTAATTCATCGTATAATTCTATGTTAGTAAACCACGCCATCGCTATCCAAATTGTGTATTTTGCGTCTTTCAGTTCATCAATTATCTGTTTCTGAATATCTTCGAAGTGAATTTCCTGACTCGTAATTTCATTTGGAGTCACGCTTCCAGGTTTTATTTCCACACCGAACAGTTCATATTCATAATCATCATTAATTGGATAAATTTGTTCAATAATCTGTTCGATATATTTTTTATAGTTCATCATCTCGAACAAATCACTAGGTTCCACTGTAATATATATATATTCTTGAAAATGATTCCATTTCCTTCGTGTATAAGTACTCGTCTTGTCACATGACAATGATGCACGTTCCAAGATATCAAGTAATTGCTTTTTATTAGGATGATTGTTTCTTTTCACCATTTCCAAAAGCAATCTATGAAATTCTTTTTCTGTCATCTGCATCCTCCATTATTTAGACCAATAAATTCACTTTTTCCTATGTGATAGGCTTTAATTCATAAACGTAATAGGAAGTTTAATTAATTTAATCGTAGATGTATTTAAAACGGTAGTTCAAAAAGATATTTTTGCTTTATAGCAGTAATTTCGTCTATGTACGGGAACTCCTTGCTTAATAAGTATGTCTTTAATGAAACACATAACGTATGTTCACGTGGATTACCATAACTTGTCCAATCGCTTTCATATACTAAATTATTCTGTACAAATAGACTCAAGCAGGGTATATACTTTTCAGACAATTTTGTCTTCATACTATTCTTATATTCCCACATTTTTATATGCTCAATTTGTTGATCTGCCATCCAACGATCACCAAAAGAAACTATTTTTTCTTCAATTATATACGCCAAAAATAGTTTTGTGTCATCATTGAATTGGTCGTCTTTCCACATTGTTTCAAACTTATCACGACTTAGTCGACGATGGTTCTCAATGTAAGTTAACAAATCACTAAGCATACTTTCTGTACTTGTAGAGTATTCTCTAAAAGCATTAATATCCAGTTCCAATGTATCATCAGTAATTTTGCTACTGCCTATCGAAGCAAATAAATCAAACGCATTATCTATATTGACATCATAGATTTCTTCTTCATTTATCCAAGAAGATACATCTTTCTTTTTCAATCTTCTAACATTCTTGGAAATAATGTAATATAAAACAATACGTTCATCATCTGTTGTAACTTCAGTTATACTTTTGCATGTCGTATCGTTAGGAATAAGTGACCGTGTAGATATATATTTAAGGTATTGAGCCCTTAATTTTCTAGTTTCTGCTAGTATTATACTAGCTTTCACATGCTGTGCTGAAATAACGGAACGAACCTTATCATAAATATAGGAAATATCATCTTCACAGTCAAGTCGACGAATTTTGTATTCGTTATTAAGAAACCCAATCATGTTTTCTGAAGATACTTCGGGTAACGCAACAGGAATTGCGGGTGTAGTATCCATAAACCAAATAATACCAGCTTCATTTAAACAATACGCGCTCTTGTAATAATCGTGGGATAAAATTGCTATATTAACCACGCTTGTTTTAATTGCCTCCTTTACTTCATTTGAAATCTTCTCGTTTATATCATTTCCAGGTAGCGAAGAGCAAAAGATAAGATCTCTTGAAATTCCTGCTCCAACGAAGAAACTAAGTAACATATCAGCAATCTCTTTATCTGTTGAACGATGACTGATAAAAATAGTTGGATGCATTATTGACGTTTTGATGACTGTATCATTTTTTTCGGTTTTCTCAGCAGAAATTAACCACATACGCAGTTTTGCAGCAACTGCTTTCAGTTCCGGTCTAAAGTCGAACTCAGTCCCAACAGACACAGCTTTGCCTACCGAAAGATTTTTGGCAAAATTTTCATCGACAACACTATATTTCGCAACCAATTGACGATAAAGAGATTCAGATCCATTACGCCCTTGATAGTTTTCGCATATAGCAATATCTTTTTTAATCTCCTCTTCGAGTTGGTTCATAATAATCATTAGAATTTTTTCCTTTCTATTTATAGAATCCTAATATGTATGAAAAGCACTTTCATTTAGTTTTTCCTATTATTTTTATTTTTGATTTATACATAAGAAACAATATGAGCAATTGGATGAAGCCAAATGCCACAATCCTCAAACAGAACAGCTAATTAAGAACCTCCTGCTTATCTTTAAATGCTTTTAAAATTGGTATCATATTGTTTTTTCCAAGAATTAATTTCTTACTGCTTGAGTGCCTAACTTGATTAATTATATAATTCATACATTTGATGTGCTCTCTATCAAAAGCAATTTCCTTCTCATTTAATGCGTTATCAACTTTCATAAAGGTTAAAAACTCTTTTTCTTCTAATTTTTCTCTTTTGTTAGCCGGAATAGTTATCCTATATGAAGGGTAGGCTATATAGGTATGCATTAATATAACTTCTTTTACATCTTCATTTGCAATCTTGTTTGCTGTTTCATTAATTTTTCTATATGTAGTTGTTTTTATATCTGAATGAAATGTATCTAATTCAAAAGTATCATCTTTGTAAATAATCATTTGTGTTGGCATTAAATCAGAGGATCCAATAATAACATGCATCATGACAAACTTATCAAAAACAGTATCTCCAATGTTCTTAAAAGTACCATTACAAAAAGCATCCAAAGACATTCGAGACAAAGTTTTGCTATCTTCTGATATCATAGCTAATCTAATTGCTTTTTCAAACTCACCTTTTTGCGGATAATAAATATAGTCTGTAACTAAAAATAGATCCCTTGGTAGAATCCCAAAATGGAACTTGTTTATCTCTTGTTCGATTTTTTCACAAAGTTTACAATAATCATTTAACTCCAATCTCATATCTTGTAAAAAACACTTCATTTTTTTGATACCTATAATTATTTCATTATAAATATCCAAATAACTACCACTTTCATAAAATGAAAACTCAGCAGAGAAAAATACTTCGAAAGGATCAATTTCTGTGAATAATTGCTTAAACTGTTCTATAAGTGTAGACATATCAACATCATTTTCAACAGTATATCGCATAGTAGAGACTTTAAAACTTTGATTTGTCCAATAAATTGTGAGTACTATTTCTTTAACAAGTAGAAATGGTTGTTGTTTTATTGTTTCGTTTCTTTTTTCAATAAACCATTTGCTATCTAATAAATGTTTCAAACGTATTTTTTCATAAATAGGCATCTTATCTGTATGAGCAAGAGTAAACGGTAAATCATGAGTACTTCGACTTTTCCTTTAGTTTCTGAGATAATTG
>ERZ781271.80-NODE-80-length-23344-cov-13.007858_pt1 | contig 23344 bp, 20 predicted proteins | sample MGYA00375849_ERZ781271 | MGnify/ENA primary metagenome ERZ781271 (study PRJEB29790, sample SAMN06051245) | human gut metagenome | host: Homo sapiens | place: USA: Cincinnati, Ohio | collected 2013-06-10 | study: EMG produced TPA metagenomics assembly of the Gut... | reverse complement strand
TGATGGTGTCCATGTCCGCAGCACTCCTGATCATGGTCTTCTCCTTGATGGTGTCCATGTCCGCAACACTCATGATCGTGATCTTCTCCTTGATGGTGTCCGTGTCCGCAGCACTCATGATCGTGATCTTCTTCGTGATGGTGTCCATGTCCGCAGCACTCATGATCGTGATCTTCTTCGTGATGGTGTCCATGTCCGCAACATTCGTTATCATGGTCTTCACCGTGATGGTGTCCGTGTCCTTCATGACCATGATGATGCTCCTCACCGTGATGGTGTCCACAAGTTGGGCAGATATCTTCACCTTCCAATAATTCTTTTACTAAGTCAGTCTTTCTTTCCATTGCTTTTAAGATTGTTTCACCAGTAATATCTTCCCATGGAGTTGTGATAATTACTGCATTTTCATTATGTTCCTTTAACGCTTTTACACACGTATCAAGTTTCTTTTCTGTTGTCGCTTGTGTACGGCTAAGAATAATTGTATTAGCATTTTCAACTTGATTATTGTAGAATTCACCGAAGTTTTTCATATACATACCGCATTTATTCACATCGGCAACTGTTGTAAAACTATTTAATACGATAGAATCATTTTGGTCTTTTACTTTTTGTACCGCATTAATTACATCTGATAATTTACCTACTCCTGACGGTTCGATGATAATTCTTTCTGGAGAGTATTTTGTAATTACTTCTTGAAGGGCTGTCCCAAAATCACCAACTAATGAACAGCAGATACAACCTGAGTTCATCTCGGTAATTTCGACTCCTGCTTCTTTTAAGAAGCCACCATCAATACCAATCTCACCAAATTCATTTTCAATTAAAACTAGCTTTTCACCTTTGAAAGCTTCTTCTATTAATTTCTTAATTAGAGTTGTTTTACCAGCTCCTAAAAATCCTGATATAATATCAATTTTAGTCATTTAACTAACCTGTCCTTTCCAAAGCTCGACTATATGCCTAGCAGAAATCTCCGGTTGAAAACCCATCGTTTTTCCAACCTAAAACCATGTTACTAACTGTTACTATAGCACTTCTTTTTAAAATATGCAAATCTTAGCAAAGGTTGTTTATATTCCTTGACTTGAGTTTACCTACTATGATATCATCCCTATTATTCCATCTAATCGTCATGAAAAAGGAGCTTATATGAATATAAATAATAAAAAAAATGTACCGTTCAAGTTAACGAATATTTTAATCGGAATTCTATTCACGTTATTCTTCATATCCCTCTCAGTAATTATTATATTGAACACAAGATCCCTTTACTATAATTCTATTGACCGTTTGGAACTAGAGCAATATTCTGGTTTAGAACGTGAAACAATTATAGAAAATTATGATGCATTAATAGACTATTGTTCTCCGTTTTATCAGGGCGAACTAAAATTTCCTTCGCTAGCTTCCTCTGAAAGTGGAACAAGTCATTTTGCAGAAACAAAAGTAATCTTCGTATCATTTTACTACATTGCAGCATTAACAGGTGCTTTACTCCTATTTATTATTCTGTACAAAAAAAAGCGTCATGATACCTCTTACTTACGTACCTCTGCAATTACCGTTATCGTATTACCTTCCATTATTGGCATTGCAACAGCTCTAAACTTTGAGAAAACCTTCCTACTCTTTCACAAACTAGTATTTCGTAATGATGATTGGTTATTCGACCCTACAACTGATCCAATAATCAACCTCCTACCTGAGGAGTTTTTCATGTACTGTGCGATTGGAATCGTCAGCCTTGTTTTAGTTGGAAGTATAATCTTATTCCTTATTGATTATTTCGTACGTAGAAAGCAATCTAAGAATTGCATATAAGCAACATATATCATTTTTCCACTTATTCTACAAGAACTTTATATTAAACTGCTTGTTACGGAGAAACTTTCTCAGATAGAAGCATTGTAAAAGAGTTCTTCAACTATATAATATAGCTGAAGAACTCTTTTGTTATATCCTCTAAAAGAATACTAATACGGTAATTCAATTGTAAACTTTGTGCCTTTGTTTAACTTACTTTCTACTTTTATCTTGCCATTGTATCGTTCAACAATATGTTTAACTATTGATAACCCAAGTCCAGTTCCACCCGTTTTTCTCGCGCGTCCCTTATCAACTCGATAAAAGCGTTCAAAAATCCGTCCAAGATGCTCTTCTTCCATTCCAATTCCAGTATCTTCAACACACAATATTAATTTATTCTTCTTCTTTTCACATTGTATTGTGATTGTACCAACCTCTGTGTATTTTACAGCATTATCAAGTAAGTTAATTAACAATTGCTTCATTCGATTTGCATTAGCCGGATAATAGTCCATATCTGGTTTCGGATTATATACGATTACTACATTCTTATGAGCAATCTTCGATTGCAGTAACTCAATTACATCCGTAATTACTGTATCCATATTACATGGAGCTACCACTTGTTCCTCTTTCGATTCTATCTCAGATAATAATAAGATATCATTAATTAAACTTGAAAGACGTTCTGATTCTATATCAATAATATCAATAAAACGAGCTGCTACTTGTTCCTCTTTAATTGCACCTGCTTTTAGTGTATCTACGAATCCCCGAATAGAAGTTAACGGTGTCTTAAGTTCATGCGTAACGTTAGATACAAAATCTCGTCGCATATTCTCTAGTTTACGAATTTGCGTAATATCTTCAAGTATTAGTAAGATACCTAGATTCTTATTGTTATCTTTTAACAAAGGTGTTGCTGTTACACGTACCATCTTTTCATCTGCTAAAGCAATTGTTCCTTCACGCATAACAGTTTCTTTCGTATCACGTACTTCCGTTATGGTTTGGAATAATACGGCATTTCGCATGAATGTATAAAATGGCTGCCTTTCAATCATATCCTTGCTACATTCCACCATTTGGCTGAAAACATCGTTTGTAAACATAACGATATCATTATTATCAATAGCAATAACACCACTTGCCATACTCTTTAACATAGCTTCGAATTCAATATTCCTTCTCTTAAGTGCTCGAACACTTGTATTAAGGTTATCACTCATACGATTAAAAGCTTCTGCTAAACGGCCTAATTGTTGTGTATCATTGGTATAAATCTTAGTTTCATAATCTCCACAAGAGATTCCTTCTGCTGCCTTTGTGATATCATCAATCGGTTTCGATAGATTTCTTGTGAATAATGCTGCTAATAAGGTTGCTCCTAGCATGCAAAGGATTACAGTCATCATAATCGTGCCAAATAAATTCCTATTCAAGGATGTGAACTCTGATACTGGTAAAGAGATTCGCATTACACCATCAAAATCGCCCTTATGAATTGGCACTGCGCTATATGCATACCTCTTATCCATTGTTTGAGAATACCGTATCAAGGAAACATGTTCTCCCTTAAGGGCGCGAATAACTTCCTCTCTCGTCGAATGGTTTTCTAAAAGTTCCGTCGTTTCTGAATCAGCAACGACCGTACCATCTTTACCAATAATCGTAATTCGCACACCATATTTTTGACTATAAATATCTGCAAAGGATTCAAACGATTCTAAATTAGCCTCAGAGAATATATCCGCTAACATCTCTGCTTGCATCATGTGATACTCTTCTCTCTGATATCCTATGTAATTATATCCTTTCGACCACGAGGCAAACATGGATATCCCTACAGCTGCAAGAATAATAATTAAATAAGAAAACATTAGCTTCTTCTGCATTATTTCTCTCTCCTTTGCACAATCAGTTACTTGTTATACAGCTTCTCATACCAACAAAGACGCATTTTCTTATTATCCAAATTTGTATCCAATTCCTCGAACTGTCTTTATATAAACAGGAGATGTATCATCTTTCTCTATTTTCTTTCGAATATTACGCACATGAACATCTACTGTTCTTGTCTCTCCAAGATAATCATAGCCCCAAATCTTCTCAAGTAGGTTCTCTCTTGTGAATACAATTCCTTTGTTTTTTGCGAGCAAATATAATAATTCATATTCTTTTAGAGCTAAGTCCACACTCTTACCGTCGACCTCAACCGTTCGTCTAGTTTTATTTATTTCGAGGGAATCGATCTTAATAATCTCTTCTTGTTCACTCGAAGTAACTGGCTGCACACCACCACTTCTTCTCATAACGGCTTTCATTCTCGCTATTAATTCATGTACCCCAAACGGCTTGGATAGATAATCATCAGCACCAATTTCCAATCCTACAACTTTACTAATTTCATCACTCTTAGCTGTAAGCATAATGATTGGTACATTTCTATATCTCTCATTCATACGAATCCGTTTCAAGACTTCGATCCCATCAATCCCTGGTAACATCCAATCAAGTAGTATTACTGCAAATTCATACGATTGATTTTCAATATAATTCATCGCATCCTCTCCAGTTTCAGCTTTGACCACCTCATATCCTGCACTTTCTAAATTGTATTGAAGAAGCTCTAATATATGTGGTTCATCATCAACTGCCAGAATTGTTTTCGTACTCATAAGTTTACTTCCTTTCTCTCACCTTACTATTGGTATAAGTGATCAACTAAGAGAAATTATTAATTTCCCTCAATCATAGTTCCAGTAATGATGTATTCAATCCATTCTGCAATATTAGTTGCATGGTCAGCCATTCTCTCTAAGTATTTGATAATCATTAGATAACTAACACAAGCAGGAATTGCTTCTTTGTTTCCTTGCATAATTTCTGTTAATTCATTACTGATACTAGTAAAGTAATTATCTACAATATCATCTTTTGCAATTACTTGATTTGCTTTCGCACCGTCTACTTCTACAAAACTATCAATCGTCTCTATTACCATGCTTTTCATAACATTAACCATCTCTTTAAGGTTCTTAGGTGCGATTACATTGCTTTGTTTCGTTAACACAATAATGTATTCAGAGATATCAGCACAATGATCTGCTATTCTTTCTACATCTGTAACAATCTTCATGATAGAAGTTACTTTACGTAAATCTGTTGCCAACGGTTGCTGTTTTGCAATCATTGCGATACATTCTCTTTCGATTTGATGTTCTAAATCATCAATCGCATCATCGTTTTTAATAATTTCAGCAGCAAGAGAAGCATCTAGTTTTTCTAGTGCTATAATTACATCATTAATGGATTTTTCTAATAAGCTACCCATACGAATTACGTTCTGATTTAATTCACGTAATTCTTGCATAAATAAATGTCTAGTCATACACTATCTCCTTTAATCATAAATTAATTTTAAATAAAAATCAACCAAATCTACCTGTAATATAATCTTCTGTCTTTTGTTCTTTCGGATTATTGAAGATTTGACTCGTCTTACCATATTCTACCACTTCTCCATGTAAGAAGAAAGCTGTCTTATCAGAAATTCTACTTGCTTGTTGCATGTTATGCGTAACTATGATAATTGTATACTTATCTTTTAACTCTTCAGCCAAATCTTCGATTTTAAGAGTTGATATTGGATCAAGTGCGGATGTTGGTTCATCCATTAAGATAACTTCTGGACCTACTGCTAAGGTTCTAGCAATACAGATTCTTTGTTGTTGTCCACCTGAAACTGCTTGCGCATTCTTCTTTAACTTATCTTTAACCTCTTCCCAAATTGCTGCTTGTCTAAGGCTTTTCTCAACGATTTCATCTAATTGGCTTTTCTTTTTAATCCCATGAATTCTAGGACCGTAAGCAACATTGTCATAGATACTCATAGGAAATGGGTTAGGTTGTTGGAATACCATACCTACTCTAGAACGTAGATTAATTACATCAATATCTTTGTAAATATTAACCCCATCCATATGAATAGTTCCATCGATACGTACTCCTTCTATTAAATCGTTCATACGGTTGATTGTTTTAAGAAATGTTGATTTGCCACAGCCAGATGGTCCAATGAATGCCGTAATCTGATTCTTCATAATATCCATATTTATCTTCTTTAATGCTTGGAAATCACCATAGTACAAATCCAAATCACGAACTTGAAATTTCACATTGTTCTCCATTTAAAAGCTCCTTTTCTATATTACGTAAAATTTTATATTCTTAATTTTTAACAGTAAATCGTCTTGTAATCCATTTTGATAATAGGTTTAACACCCAAATTAACACGATTATAACAACTGCAATGGAACAAGCAGAAGCTACATCCCCTTCTTCTTTTAGCAATTGATATAATTTGGTAGTTAAAGTTGCAGCACTTGCTGTATTACCTGTTAATGAACTAGGAATCTGCGCAATTGTACCTGCTGTCCAGATTAAAGCAGCTGATTCACCAACAATACGTCCAATACTTAAGATGATTGCTACAAGTATACCTGGTAAAGCATTCGGTAATACGATCTTAAAGTTCGTCTGTAACTTAGTAGCACCTAAACCAAGAGAAGATTCTCTGTATCCTTTTGGTATTGCCTTCAATGCTTCCGATGTCGTTGATATAATCGTCGGTAATAGCAAGATACTTAAGGTAAGTGCACCTGCTAATATTGAGTATTGCATCTTTAGCATCTGCACGAAAACCAACATACCAAACAAACCATAGATAATAGAAGGAATACCTGCTAACATCTGTATTGCAAATTGGATTACTACTAGGATCTTACCCTTCTTCGCATATTCAGTAAGAAAAAGTGCTGATAGGATACCTATCGGTGCTGCAATTGCTAACGATAATAATATGATATAGAGAGTCGATACAACCATCGGCTTAATACCGCCACCTGGACGTGTCACTTTAAGCTTTAATGTTTCACCCTTCATAGCAGCATCATTAAATTGTTTGTTTAACTCTTCTAACGTTATATTTTTTGTATCTGTAGCTAATACTTTCGTAATAACATCATCTACTTTAACTTCATATGCAGCACCCTTAAGATTTTTAGAATCTTTTAGAACGGAATCCTTTTCTAATTTTGTTACTGCAATATAACCGTCTTTATTCTGTTCTACATATGCACCTAACGATGCGATATAAGAATCCGAAAGTTTTGTGTCTTCGGTATTCTTTAACTCTACGTTAATGAAAGTAGTTTTGGCTTGCCATTGTCTTGTTAAGAAGTCAATGTTAATACCAGGTAATCCTTTTACGAATACGAAACCAATGATAACAACCAAAGTCATTACACTTAATGCAGAAGCTAGATATAGTAATATCTTACCTATTGTATCTTTAATTATTCTTGATTGATTGTTCTCTATCTTCATTCTTACACTCATACATATTGCAAGTTATCTTGCTATGCATGACTCCTTTCTCTACAATCTTGAATTAGGGAATTGCGAAACTCTTTGTAATGGCGATAAACATATCAATGTGTTTTAGGTCTGCCGTTACAATTTCCTGCATTGTGTTTACGTCACATACAATGCTTTTCTGTATGGGTAAGTAACACAATTTTAAGGCAATTGTAGTAGGCAGCCTTAAAACACCAATATGTTATCGACATGGAGAAGGGTTTTGCAATTGCCGCCTACAATCTTGAATTCTATCAACTCTTTTCACCTGCTTTACGTGTAATACGCATTACTGTTATATTAACAAACATAATAAATACGAATAAAACAACACCAGTTGCAAATAACATCTCTTGATGTCTACCAGAAGCATACCCCATCTCCATGGATATATTAACCGTTAATGGACGTACTTTATCCCAGATGCTCTTTGGTATACCACCAATTGCATTACCGGCAATCATCATAACTGCCATCGTCTCACCAATTGCTCTACCAATACCAAGTACTGTTGCAGATAAAATACCTGATTTTGCAGCTGGAACTACACTACAGAAGATTGTTTGCATCTTAGACGCACCTAATCCTAGGGAAGCTTCACGATATGAATTAGGAACGGCACGGAGTGCACTTTCCGATAATGTAATAATAGTTGGTAAAATCATAATAGTTAAAACACAAATTACTGCTAATAACGATTGTCCTTGTGGTTGTGGGGATATTTTCTGAATAATAGGTAATATAATACCCATACCGAATGCTCCATAAATAACAGACGGAATACCCGCAAGTAATTCAATTGCAGGTTTGATAATATTCACTATGCTTTTAGGTGCAACTTCAGCAATAAATACTGCTGTTAATAACCCTATTGGTACCCCAACTAAAATCGCACCAGCTGTAGCAAATACAGATCCTGCTATCATATAGAATACACCGTATTGGTTATTCTCTGGGTTCCAATGAACACCAGTTATGAAGTCTGTAAAACTGTACGCATTTTCCCCAAAGAACGGTTTAAGTCCTTTGGAGAATACAAATGCTATTATTGCTACAACGCTGATTACGCTTATAAGGGCACATATTAAGAATAATGTTTCAATGATTTTTTCGCGTATCTTTGTCGTCTTCATATTAATTTATCTTAATGCCTCCGTGTGCTTCTACATAAGATTGGCCATCTTCGCTAAGTGCGAATTCAACAAATGCTTGTGTCTGTGATGTATAGTTGTTTTCGTCATATACGAATAAGAAAGGTCTTGATAATGGGTATGAACCAGCTTTTGCATTTTCAGCAGTTGCTTCTACACTTTCTACTGTAAGAGCCTTCACTGTATCATCAATGAATGAGAATGATACATAACCAATTGCATTTTCATTACCAGCTACTGAAGTTTGAACGTTACCGTTACCTTCAACTACCATTGCATCTTCTGTTAAACCGCCTGCATCTTCTAATTTAATTAATTCTTCAAATGCACTTCTTGTACCTGAAGCGCCTTCTCTTGAAACAATTACGATAGGCGCATCGTTTCCACCAAGTTGATTCCAGTTAGTAATTTCACCGCTATAGATTTTTGCAAGGTTTTCTACTGAAATATCTGCAACTGGGTTTGCTGGATTTGTTATAACAGCAATTCCATCATGTGCGAAAACTACTTCTTTTATATTATCTGCTTTTTCTTCTTCTTTCACTTCTCTTGAAGAAGCACCAAGATCGTTACTTCCTGCTATTGTATCTGCGATACCTGCTGAAGAACCAGTTCCAGTGTAGTTGATTGTTACATCTGGGTTTATTGCTTGGAATTCATCAATCATGTCATTTAAGATTTTATCTACTGAAGTTGAACCAGTAATAACTACTGTACCACTTAAGTTAGATGAATCCTCTGCAGGTTGCTCTGCTGTATCTGTTGATGTACTATCTTCTGTTTTATTTGTTGTTTCTGTTGTATTTCCGTTCGTTTTTGCATTGTTTTTTTCGTTTTTTGAACAACCAGCGAATGATAACGCCATTGCTCCAACCATACATAATGCTACTAATCGTTTTAATCTCATCTTTATTATCCTCCATTTTATAAATGTCGTTTATGTTGTAAGGTTAACCCGTAGCCCCTTTTGCTACGTTAGGTAACTCTCTGGAATACTTTACGTATTCTCTCTTTTTTTCATTACCTCTTCCTTACAGTACTTAATTTACACCTATAATGTTACCTTCATATTTTTTGAATGTTAAGTTTATGTAAAGTCCTATGTTTTTTTATCGCAAATTGAATAGACTTACATAAAATAGGGAATACTATTTCTATTTCGTTATATTTTATCTGGTATTTTATTTACATATGGTGTATTTCAATGTTAAAATATAACCACTGAAACTATGACCCACAGATCTTGGTTACTAATAATAGAATATACACTTTGCTTTCTATTATACTAAATTACAAACAACGGAGGTGCTTTATGAAAAAACAAGACTATATTAATTGGGATGCTTATTTTATGGGAATCGCATTGTTATCTACAAATAGAAGTAAAGATCCTGGTACTAGTGTTGGTGCTTGTATCGTTAGTCAAGATAATAAGATTCTATCTGTTGGATATAACGGAATGCCATATGGCTGCTCCGATGACGAGTATCCATGGGAGCGTGAAGGTGACCCCTTCGATACGAAATATTTCTATGTATGTCATGCGGAACTTAATGCAATACTTAATTATACAGGTACTGATATTAAAGGTTCTAAGGTATATGTAACACTTTTCCCATGTAACGAATGTACGAAAGCAATTATTCAAAAAGGAATTGCAGAAATTATCTACATGGATGATAAATACGCACACACACCAGCAGTACTTGCCTCCAAGAGAATGCTGACATCTGCAAGTGTTAAATTCACAAAATATACGCCAATCGACAAGGATATCACACTTTCTTTATAATAAGAAAACTAAATCGAACTACAAATTTAATTTACTAATTGTGATGTATATCAAAAAAAGAGTTGCTACTTATAGAATGATCTATAAGAGCGACTCTCTTCTTATATATAGGTTTTACATTATTTATTCTTTGCATTCTCTTCGATTACTGTAAACACATCTTCTTTAAATTGTTCCCAGTCCTCTTCATTATCTACAAAATACTTCGGACAAACCTTCCCTGTAACATCGTAATGTCTTATAATATCCTCTTTCTTTAGATTATATTCCGAACAAATCCATGCAGTAAGTTTTACCAAGGATTTATAAGATTTCTTCGTGAATTTTCCTGTTTCATCTGGATGGCACACTTCAATTGATATGGTATCTTCATTTCTTCCATTTGATGCATATGCAACCTCATTCAAAGGAATGCACTGAATGATATTTCCTTTCAAACCTATAATAAAATTACTACTTGAGTAGATGTAATTCCCATTGGCATAAGTTTTACCTTCTTTAAGTCCCTCGAAGTAATTTCGATTTGCCTCTGCATCGGTTCCTGGATTGGCTGTATAATGAATTACCACACCCTTAACTTTGTTAAGTCCTGTCTTCGGCCTTGAATATTCATTAGGTGTAAGCAACATCTCTTCTATATTAAGACTATCATAGAATCCATCTATCATCTTTGGCGTTGGTTTACTCCTAACTCCAAACAATCCACCTTGAAGAATATTCGATATTCCTCCACCTAAGAGACATACCCCTGTCAAAAACATTAATACCAAACTACTAAGTATTAATAATCGTTTCATCTTTTTCTTTCTTCTATATTGTGCCTTTGTTAATCTTTTCCTCATTATAATAACTCCATCTGTCTTACTTCTGTACTTTCTTCTCCTATTATTCCACAATTTTTTCTATGTTTCAACCCATTAAGAAATTCTTAACTATTCTATGTAATAAATATTATGAAACATATGGGGTAAGTCACTTACTTTGAAGCATCACGATTGCTAACAGTTTGGAAAATGTAGCTATTTTATTGAGCGGGGCTTTCGTTGAATATAGGAGTTAGCTACTCTTCGAAATCTTCAAGTGCAAAATTTGAGTCATCTACACAATAAAATGCAACAAAAAAGCAATCTTTCAAATGTTTTGTATATGAGGCACGGATCTGTAAATCCATGAATCCACATACAAAACATGAAGATTGTCATTTAATTTATATAATTCAATTTATTGTTCTACACTGTAGTTAGGTGCTTCTTTTGTGATATGAATATCATGTGGATGACTTTCTTTTAATGAAGCAGCGGAAATCTTAACGAATTTCCCTTTTTCCTTTAACTCTTCAATTGTAGGGCATCCGCAATAACCCATACCAGAACGAAGACCGCCCATAAGTTGGAATACGGTATCTTCAACAGTTCCTTTGTAAGCTACACGACCTTCAACACCTTCTGGAACTAATTTCTTAGCATCTGTTTGGAAGTAACGATCTTTACTTCCGTTTTCCATAGCTGCGATTGATCCCATACCACGGTATACTTTGTACTTTCTACCTTGGAATAATTCGAATGTTCCTGGACTTTCATCACAACCAGCGAAGATACTACCCATCATACATACATTAGCACCTGCTGCGATTGCTTTAGTCATATCTCCTGAATATTTGATACCACCATCAGCGATGATTGGTACTCCATATTCTTTTGCTACTGCATAGGAATCCATGATTGCAGAAATTTGAGGAACACCGATACCAGCAACAACACGAGTTGTACAGATAGAACCCGGTCCGATACCAACTTTAACCGCATCTGCTCCTGCTTCAATTAATGCTCTTGTTCCTTCGCCTGTAGCTACATTACCAGCAACAACTTGTAAATCTGGATATTTTTCTTTTACCATCTTAATTGTATTAACTACGTTAAGGGAATGTCCGTGAGCTGAATCGATAACAATTGCATCAACTTTAGCTTTCACTAAAGCATCTACACGTACTAAAATGTTATTTGTAATACCTACTGCTGCTGCACATAATAATCTTCCTTGTCCATCTTTTGCTGATAATGGGTATTTAATTTGTTTTTCAATGTCTTTTATAGTAATAAGACCTTTTAGATTTCCGTCTTTGTCTACGATTGGTAATTTTTCTTTTCTTGCTTTAGCAAGGATTTCTTTTGCCTCAGATAATGTAATTCCTTCTAGTGCCGTAATTAATCCTTCTGTTGTCATACTATCTTTGATTTTCTTAGAATAATCTGTTTCAAACTTAAGATCACGGTTTGTAATAATACCTACTAATTTCTTGCCTTCTGTTATTGGAACACCAGAGATTCTAAATTTTGCCATCAAATTATTGGCATCTTCTAATGTATGTTCTGGTGATAAATAAAATGGATCGGTAATAACGCCGTTTTCCGAACGTTTTACTTTGTCTACCTCTTCTGCTTGTGCTTCTACTGACATATTCTTGTGAATAACTCCGATGCCACCTTGTCTAGCCATAGCAATTGCCATTCTATGTTCTGTAACTGTATCCATTCCTGCACTCATCATAGGAATATTTAACTTAATCGTCTTTGTTAAGTTAGTAGCTAAGTCAACTTGATTTGCAATATGCTCTGAATATGCTGGTACGAGTAACACATCATCAAATGTAATTCCTTCACCGATAATTGTTCCCATTTCAAATATCCTCACTTTCTCATTATAGTTTTGAATGACATTTTATTAATAATGTCTTTCTGTCGTAGACAGTAATTTTCACAAGTATAACTAAAAAAAATAAACTTGTCAACCTATTAAATACAAAAAAAAGATTGTTTCTCACAATCTCTTTTTGATTTCAGTTATATTATTAACTATTTAGCTCATTTTCTTACTTTATATAATTATTTCTTATAAACATATTAATAATATGCAGGAATCCATCGCATTTACTGTTTCTTCCATATCTGTAAGCACACAAATTGAACATAATATATTCAATTTGGTGCCAGATAACTCGAAAAAATTTTATGCAACGAACGCTATTGCATCATTACTTTACGAGGTGCTTTGTATCTCATACATTCAAGCATCTTCTCGCTTGGCTCAAATAAGATCTTGTATCTTGATTCTCCCGAAATAGAATAAATCGCATATGTTTTTGCATCTTTTCTTAATGAACTAAAGTTCTTAAGAGTAAAACTCTTGTTATTACGATAAGAGTCAAGTGCATGTGAAGTCTCTGGTGCAACAATTTCCACTTGCTCCATATCGATACGTAACATTCTTTTTCTTTTTGCTTTTCCACTGATACGATCAAAATCAATTTGTCCATCACAGTACACATATTCATATTCAACATTAAGTCTAGGGAATATGAATGAAATTGCCACAATACAAACTAATACGAATGTAAATAAAGCAGGTGATACCGTTAGTGTTAAAATCACAGATGCGAATGTAAGTACAATTAATAAAAACTTAATAAGGTATGTTTTCGCAGTAGGTAATCTAGACACCCCTGCTTCTGCATAAGTTTCTCCCATATAAAACTTCCTCCTAATTACAATAATGCTACTAACTAATCTTAAGCAATTAAATACATTATACTAAAAAATGTACGGAAAAGAAAGTAGTATGTCATAAAATTTATATAAACTGCTATGAATCTAAATCAATTTCTCTAAAATAAAAAGGCAATTTCCATATGATAATATGTATTATCACATATTATCACCAAAAATTGCCTTCTCTATCTATGATACTATACTAGATGACTATTTCGTGAATGTATATTTGATTTAATTACATCATTCCCATTCCGCCGCCTGCACCTGCTGGCATAGCTGGTTCATCTTTTTTGATTGTAGCTACAACAGATTCTGTTGTTAGCAATGTAGATGCTACACTTGTAGCGTTTTGTAATGCACTTCTTGTAACCTTAGCTGGATCAAGGATACCATTCGCTACCATATCAACATATTCTTCTTTTAATGCATCAAATCCCATTCCTGGTTCTTGTTCTCTTACTTTACTAATAACAACAGCACCTTCTAAACCAGCGTTTGCTGAGATCGTGAATAATGGAGATTCAAGTGCTTTTAAGATTACGTTAGCACCAGTCTTCTCATCACCTTCAAGTGTATTCACTAATTTGGCAACTTCTTTTGAAGCGTGAATATAAGAAGATCCACCACCTGCGATGATACCTTCTTCAACAGCTGCTCTTGTTGCTGCTAAGGCATCTTCCATACGTAACTTAGCTTCTTGCATTTCAGTTTCAGTAGCAGCACCTACACGGATAACAGCTACACCACCAGCAAGTTTAGCAAGTCTTTCTTGTAATTTTTCTTTATCGAAATCTGAAGTAGTTTCTTCGATTTGAGATCTGATTTGAGCAATTCTAGAAGCGATTTCTTCTTTATCACCTTCACCATCAACGATAATTGTATTCTCTTTTTCAACTTTAACAGATTTTGCACGGCCAAGTTGATCCATAGTTGTTTCTTTTAAATCTAATCCAAGTTCATCGGAGATTACAGTACCACCAGTTAAGATAGCGATATCTTGTAACATAGCTTTTCTTCTATCACCATAACCAGGAGCTTTAACAGCTACTACTTGGAATGTACCTCTTAATTTATTAATAACTAATGTAGTTAATGCTTCACCTTCAACGTCTTCAGCGATAATTAATAATTTAGCGCCTGATTGAACGATTTGCTCAAGTACTGGTAAGATTTCTTGAATATTAGAGATTTTCTTATCAGTGATTAAGATATATGGATTATCAAGGTTAGCAACCATCTTATCCATATCTGTTGCCATGTACGCTGATACATAACCACGGTCAAATTGCATACCTTCAACTAAATCTAGTTCTGTTTTCATTGTTTTCGATTCTTCAATAGTGATAACACCATCGTTAGAAACTTTTTCCATAGCATCTGCAACTAATTGACCTACTTCTTCATCTCCTGCAGAGATTGCAGCAACTTTAGCAATTTGCTCTTTACCTGTAACATTTGAGCTCATCTTCTTAATCGCTTCTACTGCACATTCTGTTGCTTTCTTCATACCTTTTCTTAAGATAATAGGATTAGCGCCTGCTTCAAGGTTCTTCATGCCTTCTACAACCATAGCTTGTGCCAATACAGTAGCTGTAGTAGTACCATCACCAGCAACATCATTTGTTTTTGTTGCTACTTCTTTTACTAATTGAGCACCCATGTTTTCGAATGCATCTTCTAATTCAATTTCTTTCGCAATTGTAACACCATCGTTTGTGATTAATGGAGCACCGTAAGATTTGTCAAGAACAACGTTTCTTCCTTTAGGTCCTAATGTTACTTTAACTGTATTTGCTAATTTATCTACACCTGCTCCAAGAGCTTTTCTTGCTTCTGCACCATATTTGATTTCTTTTGCCATAATGTATTGCCTCCTATTTTTTATAATATCGAGTTGTTATTACATCTATAACTATTCCGTTTCTTAACATCTTAATCTTCTACTATTGCAACAATATCATTTTGTTTTACAACAATATACTCGTCTTCACCAAGTTTAACTTCTGTTCCAGCATACTTCGAATAGATTACTTTATCTCCTACTTTAACTTGCATAGTAACTTCTTTACCATCTACGATTCCGCCAGGTCCTACCGCAATGACTTCAGCTTGTTGTGGCTTTTCTTTCGCTTGACCAGGTAAAACAATTCCTGATTTTGTTGTTTCTTCTGCTTCTAATTGTTTTAATACAACTTTGTCTCCTAAAGGTACTAATTTCATATTAATATTCCTCCTTATTCTTGTTTACGGAAAGTGTATCCTTCACCCGTAGTCATTACTTATTTTTTAGTTATTAGCACTCACTTTGAATGAGTGCTAAAAGTTATTTATATATTAGTAAATTTACCTTTTAAATGCAACTGAAAGTTTTTCGCAAACTTCGTGATTTTCGCTTTATATCTTTTGTTTGCTCTTAATAACTCTCTTTTTCTCACTTTTACTATTTATTTCTTATTTTACACGATTATCTCTCGCATAGTAGAAGAGATATTGTTGAGCATAACCACCATACTCACCAAAGTGTTCTTTCGCAAACGCTTGCATCTCATCTTTCTTAACAGGCTCATCAAAATATAGTCTTTCCAAAATTCGAATCATCCATACATCAATAGGAAATGCTTCTCTTCTTCCAAGACCAAATAACAAGACACAATTACCTACCTTCTCACCAATACCTTTTACAATCTGTATCTTTTCAAGGGCTTCCCCATAATTCATCTGACGTAACTCTTTCTCACATAGATCTTGACTCACAACTTTCCTACATGCATCTACTAAGTATTTGGCTCGAAATCCAGCCTTCATATCGAGGAAATCTTGTTCCGTCGCTTTACTAAGTGCTTCGGGAGTTGGAAAGCTGTAATACCTCTTACCATTCCATTCCCCAATATATTCACCAAATCTTTCTGATATACGCTCAACAATCTGCATTATATGAGGAATCTGCTTATTCTGTGATATTATGAAGGTAATAAGCATCTCAAAAAATTCTTGGTTTAATATTCTGACACCTGACTTTTGTTCAATTGCTTCTCCAATCAGGTTATCTCGTTCATTCAACCATCTCTTAATTGTTCCATAATTCCTATTCAAATCAAAATATGGACACCATACGGACTGTACCTCTTCCATAGTACTATTATAGAAGAACAGTATGTTATCTTCTTGTTTTATATGAAGTATACGATTCTTAGCTATAACAAGGTATTCATTATTACTAATACACTCATACCGAAAGCACTGACCACATTCTAGTGTCTGCTTTAAATCAAAGTGTTCTATTTCTTCTATTACGATACACGTTTTATCTGCTATTATTCTCATATTTATATGGCTCCTTTCATAATTGTTTATCAATTCTCTAACAAATGAATACATTATAGCATAAACACTTGAATCTATGTTATAATAAAAATACTGGCAACTCATTAGATGCCTATACACATGATCGGAGGTTACACGATGAAAGAACAATTATATACAATACCCGTAATGGATGCCTATAGAGAAGATTGCGAATGTCCCGTTTGTTCCATGTATAATAGCTTGGAATTAAAAGCAATTGATTTCACTATGGGACCAAGTTATATGGAAGATGATATTCGTGCTGTTACTGATAAAATAGGTTTTTGTAACACTCATATCAAACAATTATATAATAACCAGAATCGACTTGGACTAGCTCTTATGCTTAAGACACATATGGATAAGACTATAGATGACTTAACGAAACTATCTGGTTCAGAAAAAGTATCTGCACCTTCATTGTTCAAGAAAAAGACAGAATCAAAAGGAGTTCCAGCTTACATAGAGACCTTAAAACACTCTTGCTATGTATGTGACCGTATTGAACAGACCTATAAACGTTATCTAATAACTGTTTTCTATCTATACAAAAAGGAATCCGAATTTCGTGATTTGTTCCGCGCTTCCAAAGGTCTATGCACAAATCATTATGCAGATCTCTATCAAATGGCACCAGAACAATTAAGCGGCGATATGTTGCAATCCTTCCTCGCTGACCTCAATAAATTATATCTTGATAATATGAAGCGTGTACGTGATGATTTATCATGGTTTATTGACAAATTTGATTACCGTTACGTGAATGAACCTTGGAAAAATTCACAAGATGCATTACCAAGAACCATTCAAAAAACAAATAGCTTCCAAGTTGAATAAATTATAAAAAAGAAAAGACAATTTTAAATAAAAAACATGCCAATATGATTTTCTAGTCCACATTGACATGTTAATATTTAGGATTGTCTTTTAATTATCTCTTTTGTTTTGTACAATAAGCTCTTTCAAATCACGCGCTTTTGATTTGATACGTTCATTTGCATCTCTTGCAATAAGTACTCTAGAAATCCATCTTCCTGCTTCATCAAATTTGCCACAACGTCTTGCTAAGTCAGCTACTAGATATGTAACTGTATTCTCATCCATTCCGCACATTGGGAACATCTCTTTTGAAAATGCTGTTGTAAAACCTTCGTAAGCATTATAAATGAACTCATTCTCTTCAGACTTTAATTTAGCAATCTCTTGATCGTAGTTATCTGTATCTGCTGGTAGAGTCTCAGCCTTACCTCTTAGTAACCAAGCGATCTTCAAGCAAGTATATGCTCTTTCACTATTCTTAGCCTTCTTAACTATTGTATTCACAAGAACTAACTTATGACGAGCAATCGCTTCGTCATAAGTATAGATTTCACCTTCATTTTCAATACCTCGAAAATTAATTGTAATTTGATCTTTAATTAATTTGGCTTGTGGAGCAGTCATGTAATTAAAGAAACGATTTAATGCACTATATCCACAACTCGGACAAACAATTGCATCATATTTTAATGAATCTACAAGTTGATACTTTGGACGTAAATCAGAATCAGCACCAAGTAATTTCACCTTACCAGTTTTTACTGATTTTGATTTGAATTCGTTATCACAAACTGGACAAGTATGCGTCTTATCAAAGATGAAATCATCTTCCGTGATCTTTGGTTTCTCTGCTTCTTTGTCCCCTTCTTTTTTGTCACCGTTACCTGTATTATACACATCTAGGCCTTGTAACTCGCCTAGTCCGAAATTCTCTAATCCCGAAAATAAGTTAGCCATTTTTCACCCTCCCTAAGCTGGTTTATAAGAACTTTTTAACGATACAATTCGGTTAAATACTAAATGATCTTCTTTCGAATCTTTGCAATCTACACAGAAATACCCTTGTCTTAAGAATTGGAAACTATCTAAAGAATTTGCTTCTTTGATTGCAGGTTCAATATAGCATTCCTTAAGAACTGTTAATGAATTTGGATTTAAGTTAAGACTTCCATCTTCATTATACACCCCTTTTTCTTCGTCTACTATATTTTCGTACAAACGTACTTCAGCTTTTACAGCAGTAGTAGCTTCAACCCAATGAATTGTGCCTTTGACTTTTCTTCCTGTAAATCCAGTACCATTCTTAGTTTCAGGGTCATACGTACAGTGAACCTCTGTAACATTACCATTCTCATCTGTTATATAATCCGTACACGTAACAAAGTATGCATTCATTAAACGTACTTCATTGCCTGGGAATAATCTAAAGTATTTCTTTGGTGGTTCAATCATGAAATCTTCACGATCAATATATACTTCTCTTCCGAATGGTACTTTTCTTGTTCCCATCTCTGGATTTTCTTGATTGACAGCGGCATCAAGATACTCAATTTCACCTTCTGGATAATTCGTAATAACTAGTTTAATTGGATCTAGAACTGCCATCACTCTTGGTCTTTTAAGTTTAAGATCTTCACGAATACAGTACTCTAACATAGCGTAGTCAACCGAACTGTTACTCTTAGACACACCACATAATTCCATGAATTTACGGATAGATTCTGGTGTAAATCCTCTTCTTCTTAATGCGCTAATGGATACTAATCTTGGATCATCCCAGCCGTCTACAATGTTCTCTTCTACTAGTCTCTTAATGTATCTCTTACCTGTAATAACGTTTGTAAGATACATCTTAGCAAATTCTATTTGTTTTGGTGGATTCTCATATTCTAATTCTTTAACAACCCAGTCATATAAAGGTCTATGATCTTCAAATTCTAATGTACAGATTGAATGAGAAATTCCTTCAATAGCATCTTCTATTGGGTGGGCAAAATCATACATAGGATAAATACACCATTTGTCACCTGTATTGTGATGAGTCATTCGAGCCACACGATATATAACGGGATCTCTCATATTAATATTCGGAGATGACATATCAATCTTGGCACGTAATACCTTCGTACCGTCTTCGAATTCACCATTCTTCATTCCTTCGAATAAAGCAAGATTTTCTTCTACGCTTCTATCACGATATGGACTGTTTTTACCTGGCTCCGTTAATGTTCCTCTGTATTCTCTAATTTCGTCTGCTGTTAAATCACAAACGAAAGCTTTTCCCTTTTTAATTAACTTAACAGCTGCTTCATACATTTGGTCAAAGTAATCCGATGCAAAGAATAGGCGATCTTCAAATTCTCCACCAATCCATTTTACATCCTCAATAATAGATTGAACGAATTCTGTCTTCTCTTTTGTTGGATTTGTATCATCAAAACGAAGATTGAATTTGCCATTATATTTTTTTGCTAAACCATCATTTAATAATATTGATTTTGCATGTCCAATATGAAGATAGCCGTTTGGTTCTGGCGGGAATCTTGTAACAACTTGTTTGCAATGCCCTTCTTCAATATCTTTATCAATGATCTGCTCAATGAAGTTCTTAGATATAACTTCTTTTTCTGTTGAAACATTTTCCATGATTCTATGTCTCCTCCTAAGTTACTATTATATAATCATGTATATCGAACCATTTGTAGTCAAACAGACCTTCACAATCTGTTATTTACTATCCATAAGCTCTAATACTTATAAAAGCCCAAAAATATTACTGGTTTCAATTACCAGTAGCAAGAAAGTAGATTACTTTCAACTTTATCATACCACACTTACTCAATTTATAAAAGTAGTATTAATAATATTTTCCTATATTGATACTTATATACTAGCAAAATGATTTAACACATGCCTATGCTTGGTATACACAAAAAAAGCCGTTACACTTTAGTAGTGTAACAGCTATATATATCTTACTTAAATTGATGATCACCTAGAGTGAATCTTGGATTTGATAATCTACCACTAAAACCGTAGTATCCACTAAGATTTTTGCTTAAAGATTTACCATTTTTCGTATATTTAATCGTTTTTATTCCACTCAATGCTGCTTTCGCTGCTTTGATACATTGTTTCTCTTGAGCGGAATTAAACCTACCATTATCGTATTCGTTTAATGCTTTATTCAAAGAACCGTTTCTAACCGGACCGAATTGATGTTTTTGATATACAACACCTTTTAACGTATTAGGGTATATTTTTGAATCCATTCTATTTACTACAACAATACCTACTGCTAATTTTCCGGCATAAGACTGGTTTCCTGCTTCACAATAGATTAGTGTTGATAATAATCGTACCTCGGCACTTGAATAAGACGCAGCTTTCGTTGTCTTAGCTGATGTCTTTTTCTTAGTTACGCTAGTTTTCTTTTTCGTTGTTGTTGTTTTCTTCTTCGTTTCTTTTTCAGAATCTGTTTCTTTCTTAGAATCAGTTTCTTCATTCTTACTATCTTTTGATGACTCTTTCGTTGTATCTTGTACTACTTCTTGGTTTGACTCATCATTCTCTGTCTTAGATGTATCTTCTGTTGTTGAAGTACCTTCGGTGATAGCAGAATCTTTTGTATTAGTAGAATCCCCTGTAGTAGTTTCCCCAGCTTGTATATCTACATCAATCACTGATGTGTTCACAGCTTCTGAGTTTTGTATCTGTTCAACCGTATTCACTTCCGCTGCAAATGCGTTGATACTTACTGTATTAGCTACAATTAATGCTGTAGTAGTCATACAAAGCAAGAATTTTTTCATCTTCATATAAAATCTCCTTTTAATAACCTTTAAATTGGTTATCTTTGGTTACATAATAACAATTGTTATATTATTATGAATTTGAAATTGTAAGTGCTTGTTCAAACACTCACTTGCAGTGGGAAAGCAATTTTACCGCAATCCACTTATTACTTACTTATCTTCGTAATAGATCATAACAATTAAGAAACAAATCCGAAAAGCAAGTAACATTTTGTTAACATTTACTTAATAAGTATAACATAGATGATAAATAAATCAAGTCTTAAACGTGGGTTTTTCATCCATAATAAACTACATATATTTACATTATGTATATTTCATGGTATTTGTGCATAAAAAACAATGCAATCAGAAAAGTTATTTTATAACTTTTGCCAATTGCATTGATATATCAATAGAAACATTTATTTAATATTCTAAAAATAATTTGGTATAATTGTTAAGTTTTACATTTATCACAGCTTCATTTATATCCATATATTTCCACTATTCTTCTATTTCACTATATTTCTTTCAGCACCAGACAAATACGCCCTCATATTCAAACATACTTCTTCTACTACACGTCTTCTTGTTTCAACTGCTGCCCAAGCAATATGTGGTGTGATAATAAGTTTTGTACTATCTTGAATGCGTAACAATGGATTATCTGCTGCCATTGGTTCATTTGCCAATACATCAAGTGCTGCTGCCGCAATCTTATCATTCTCAAGTGCCTTGGCAAGATCAGCTTCATTAACAATAGAACCTCTTCCAAGGTTCATTAATACCGCTGTTTCTTTCATCTTGTTAAATTCAGCTGCACTAATCAAGTCTTTTGTTTGGTCGTTAAGTGGAGCATGAATGGATACAATATCCGATTGACTTAATAGTTCATCTAATGTTACTCTCGTATATTCTGAATCATTATTCTTACCAGAAGTTGAATAATAGATTATGCTACAACCGAATGCTTCTGCAATCTTCGCAACTCCTCTTCCAATCTCGCCAAGTCCAATTATTCCCCATGTCTTACCTTTTAATTCGAAGAATTTCTTATCAAAATGGCTGAATATATCATTCTTAACATAAGCTCCTGATTTAACAAAATGATCATAGTAGCTTAAATTCTCATATACATAAAATAACAATGCAAAGGTATGTTGTACGACTGCCTCTGTTGAATATCCTTTCACATTCATTACCGTAATTCCTCTTGCATTGGTATATTCGGTATCAATGATATTCGTACCTGTCGCTGTTACACAGATTACCTTTAGATTCTTTGCTCCTGATAAGGTGCTCGCATTCATTGGCACTTTATTCACTACAATTACTTCCGCGTCTTTTACGCGTTCAGGGGTTTCCGTGGCTGTTGATAAACCATATACGGTTACCTCTCCGAATTCTTCAAGACATGTTAAATCCACATCATCTCCCAAACAATTTGCTTCTAAACATACAATCTTCATACGTAACCTCCGCTGTCTAATATTATGACTTTAATTCTATCTGTTTTTATATAAGATTGCAAGTAACCACTTTTTTTGTGGTTACTATATCACTATCTCTTTCATTACTTTTACTTAATTCTAATTAATATTTATATTATCCTAGATTATTCATCTAGTTATTTCTAACAGTGCTTTGCACTGCATTGTTTCT
>ERZ781271.73-NODE-73-length-24491-cov-13.108487_pt1 | contig 24491 bp, 14 predicted proteins | sample MGYA00375849_ERZ781271 | MGnify/ENA primary metagenome ERZ781271 (study PRJEB29790, sample SAMN06051245) | human gut metagenome | host: Homo sapiens | place: USA: Cincinnati, Ohio | collected 2013-06-10 | study: EMG produced TPA metagenomics assembly of the Gut... | reverse complement strand
AAATTACGAAGTAATTTCTCGAGTCTATTGTAAATAAATGAAGAGATAAAGCAAATGAGAAGCAGCTTGCTGCTTCTAGGGCTTGATCGAAGTGAAAGACAGAAAGGAGTGAATCCAATGAAATTTATTCATACAGCAGATCTTCATATAGGAAAAGTAGTGAACGAGTTTAGCATGTTAGAAGAACAAAAACATGTTTTACAGCAGATTCTTACCATAGTGAAGGAAGAGAAGGCAGATGGCTTAATCTTAGCGGGTGATATCTATGACAGGTCCGTCCCATCTGCAGAGGCGGTGGTTGCCTTGGATCAATTCCTAAGAGAGGCAACAAAACTAGGGATACAGATTTTTATGATTAGTGGAAATCATGATTCTCCTGAGAGAATCGGTTTCGCTCGAAGCATATTAGAGGACAAAGGATTACATATTGAAGGTATGATACGAGGTAATATGAATCCTGTTGCAATGGAAGATGAGTATGGTACATTAAATATCTATATGCTCCCATTTGCAAAGCCAGCAATTATAAGACATTTATATCAAGATGAGACCATTGTAACTTGTGAAGATGGTGTACGTAAGATAATTGAAGAATCTGGTATAGATGCGAACAATCGAAATCTACTGATTACCCACCATTTTGTTACCAATACAGGGAAACCACCTGAACAAAGTGAATCGGAATCAAATCTGTTACTAGGTGGTGCGGAGAATGTAGATGCTAGTGTGTTTGAAGCGTTCGATTACGTAGCACTTGGGCATATACATGGACCACAGCGAATGGGAAGAGATACCATACGATATAGTGGATCACCTATTAAATATTCGTTCTCGGAAGTTTTTCATAAGAAGAGTGTTACCATTGTTGAGCTAAAGGATAAAGGCGATGTAACCCTATCAGTAAGAGAACTTAAACCAATTCATGATATGAGAAAAATAAAAGGTACATTAGATGAGCTTATGAAAGAAGAGGTGTATTCTCAAGCAGATGTGAATGATTATCTTCATGTAACATTATTAGATAAGCAGGAACTATTTGATCCTATGGGAGAGCTGCGAAGTGTGTATCCGAATGTGATGCAGATTACATTTGAGAAGAATGAACGAAAAGAACATGAAAATAGCGTGAGTATAGCAAGTACACAGAATAAAACAATCTATGAACATTTCAGAGATTTCTATACAAGTGTCGCAGGGGAAGAGCTAGACGGTGAATATGAAACCTGTATGAAGGCAGTGATAGAAGAGATTGGAGGTGATATCGGATGAGACCATTACAAGTAACAATTGAAGCTTGGGGTCCCTACAAGGAAAAAGTGGTTGTGGATTTTACTAAGTTTAATCAAGGAAGTTTGTTCTTAATAACCGGTCCGACAGGAGCGGGGAAAACAACGGTATTCGATGCTATATCCTTTGCATTATACGGAGATGTAAGTGGTAAAACAAGGGAGAAAGGATCACTTAGAAGTGATTTTGCCACAGCGGGAGAAGATACGTATGTTGAGTTGTTGTTTGAACATAAAGGGAAGCGCTACCGTGTCTATCGTGCACCCAAATATGAACGACCTAAGAAACGAGGGGAAGGAACAACAGTGTCACAAGAAATTGCAGAACTGTATATCGAGGATCAAACTCCAATTGTTGTAATAACAGAAGTTAACAGAAAAATTGAAGAGATACTAGGTATGACATATCTTCAATTTAAGCAGATATCCATGATTGCACAAGGAGAATTCTTAGAATTGCTTGTTGCGAGTTCCAAAGACCGTGTAGAAATCTTGAGAAATATATTCAAGACCAATCAATATGAGAAATTACAAAGAGCGTTAACAGACAAATCATTGCGATTACAAAGAGAATTAACGGAACAAAATAACCGTCTTGATGAAATAATGAATACAATTGAATGTAATCGTGAGGATGAAGAAGATGCGCTAGGACAGCTTCTTGTGGCTCCACCATATCATTATGATCGGATTCTTACCCTTTTGAAAGAAGGAATGACAGATACTAAGAAACAGGAAACACTGTTAGAAGCAAGTATAAAAGAATATGAACAAGCAGAGAAAGCTTATACCGAGAATATTGCAAAAGGTGAGAAGGTTAATGAAAATCACCAAAGACTAGCAAAATTAGAAGAGGAATTACAACAATTAACGAAGCAAAAAGAAGTCTTTGTAACCAAGAAGCAAAGATTAAATCAAGCACTGCAAGCAATGAATGTAGATTCCTTTTATAAGATATATGAAGGTTCTGTTGTTCGCTATAACACCGCTAAAACAAAATGGGAACAAATCAAGTTAGAATTAGAGACAGCAACACCGACGTACGAAGCAAGGAAGAAGGAATTTGAACAAGTAGAGACTCTTGAAAAATCCTTGTTAGAAAGTCAAATGAAGCAAAAGCAAATTGAAAGCTATCGTCCGCTTGTCCTTGAATTGAACACATTGCAAGAAAAGGTAGTATTAAGTGAACAGCAAATCAAGGAGATTCTAAGTAAACAAGAGAATCTAAAAAGCAAGCAAGAGCAGGTAGAGAATAGTCTGAAAGAATCAAAGGATGAATATGGGTTATATGAGAATCTAGAGGTTTTGATTGAGCAAAATAAATCAAATAAGGAACGTCTACAGATCCAATTTACAAAGTTCAAAGAATTACAAGCTAAGAAGGATGCTCTTGATACAGCAATTCTTAATAAAGATATGAAAATACCTGAATATAAGAAGGCAGAGCAAGAGTCCTTAGAGGCGAAAAGAATATATGAGGAGAAGGAAGCACAGTATCGTAGTGCTTTAATTGGTATTGTTGCAAGAGAACTTGAAGAAGGTAAGCCTTGTCCGGTATGTGGTTCTACGTCACATCCGATGAAAGCTACAGTTGCTGATAATGCTCCTAACGAGAAAGAATTAGAAGAGTATAAGAAGATAGCAGATCAGAAAGCTTCGGTTTACCAGGAGTGGTATTCTATGTTAGCTGCTTTATCGGAGAAAGTAAGTACACTACAGGCTGACTTTGATAGAATTTGTCAAGACAATGGAATCACATCGGAACAGATTCTAGAGATGAATGAGAAGTTACAGCAAAATCAAGTCACTTTAGAGGAAGAAGCAATAACATATTATAAAAATCAAAAGCGGAAAATGGAACTAGCAGAAAGTATTTCAAGTCTAGAGAAGTTAATGAAAGAACAAGAAGACATTTCTGGTAAGTTAATAAATCAATATATTCTAGTTGTACAAGAAAACAAACAATATAAAGAACAAGTGGAGCAGAAAAAAGCCCTGTTACCTACAGATTATGAGAGCAGTCGCCAAATCTCAGAAGCGCTTGAAAAGATTGCTTTTGAGGTAAAGCAGAAGAAGCTACAGATACAAAAGTTCAGAGAAGCCTATGACACAGCTAAGACGAAGTATGAACGATTACTTGCTCTTCGATGCGAACGGGAAGAAGAGATGCGTATAGTTCATGCACAGGGTAAGGTAGAGAAGGAAGAATTAGAAACTGCTTTACAAAAGTTTGGTTTTACATCAATAGAGGCATACAAGGAAGCTTCTATGTTAGAAGCAGATAGATCTGCGTTAGATGATGAAATCAGAACATATATAGAAACATGTAATGAAAAAGAAGCTAAGAAGAAGACATTACAAGAAACACTAGGACAAGAATCAGTGATCGATGTTGTTAAGTTAAAGGAAGAATGCAAAGCTTTAACTATGCAAAAGGAAAAGGTTATTGAAGAGAAGCAAGCATACCATACGAAGCAAACAGTGAATGAGAAGGCTTATAAGTCCATGAAAGAAAAATTAGCTAAGCGTTCTTCATTGGAAGAAGAGTATGGAATAGTAAAGCAACTTGATAATATGACAAAGGGAAATAATCCGGACCGCTTAGTATTCGAACAATATGTATTGGCTTCGTATTTTGAAGATATTTTAAATGCTGCTAATCTACGGTTATTAATAATGACTAATAGTCGTTATGAATTGCTTCGTTCTACAGGAGTTAGCGATGCACGTAAGAAAGATAGTTTGGACATAGAAGTCTTGGATCATTATACTGGCAAGAAACGTTCTGTAAAATCCCTTTCTGGCGGGGAGTCTTTCAAAGCAGCATTGTCTCTTGCATTAGGAATGTCAGACATTATTCAAAGCTATGCAGGAGGAATAGAGATTGATACGTTATTCATTGATGAAGGTTTTGGAACATTGGATGTTGAGTCGTTAGAGCAAGCCTTAGAGACTTTATCTAAATTAACAGAGAAGAATCGTTTGATCGGAATTATTTCTCATGTGAATGAGTTGAAAGAACGAATTAATAATCAGATTGTAGTGGAACGAGGTAAGCAGGGAAGTACGCTTGAGATGAAAGTCCTCTAGGTTAGAGTAGATATAAAAAGTAACGATTAAAGACTAATATTAAAATAGTCTTTAATCGTTACTTTTTTGTTTATATATAAAATACATACCTAAAATGAAAAAAAGATATTTTATCAACTAGTGGAAACTAATAAGATGAAGTTATATAAAGAAAAGGAGGAGATAGTTTTGAAGGTGAAAAAACGTATAATGGCAGGGGTGCTAGTATTAGTAATGTTGTTATCATCAATTGTAAATGGTACGGGATTTAGGAGGGTGAAAGCCCAGAAAGCAGTACCAGCTAATATGTTAGTTAATGGTGATTTAGCAACAGATTTGATGGGGTGGAGTAATTTCAGTGAAAATGCTACATTAACACACGAGCCATATAAAGCAATTTTCGATATTAGAGAAAACATGGCAGACTGGCAGATTAGCCTATATCAAGTTGTTAATGCTATTGAGACTGGTAGCACCTATTGCGTCAGTTTTGATGTATTAACGAGTGTAGATCGAACCGTTATATTCGGATTCGATGGTAGTAGGGATTTCACTTCTAAGACGATTCCCGCAGGAGTTAAAACTACAGTATCTTGTGAGGTAACGGCATCGACTCAAAAATTTATGATTTATCTAGGGACGAATGTTGGAGCACATAGGGTAGAAATCTCAAACATTAGTTTATTGCCAAAACCAGTTGATTTACCGAATGATGAGAATGACCAAACTCCAGACCCGATTACAAGTTTAGATGGTCTTAAACTAACACAAGGTACCGTACTTAAGAATGGCAGTTTTGCATTAGGAACGAATGGTATGGAGGGCTGGAGTACATATGCGGTAGATTGGATGAATACATACAATGTAGTTCGTTATTCCAAGGTAGCTAATGGTGTAAAGGTGTGGATTACCAACGTGGGAGATGGTGCTGGTAATGTTCCACAAGACGCCAGATTTTATCAGAATGTTAAGTTAGCTGCCAATAAAGTATACACCATTTCTTTTGATGTACATTCTGAGAAGGCAAGGAGTATTCAAATATCTTTAGATGCAAGAAATAATATATTAAGTAAGACAATAGCAATACAAAAAGGTGAAACAAGACATGTTAGTTTTAATATACCTGCGCAATCTTTGGATACAACCGCCGTATTCAGCGTCTTAATGGGAAGTGTTGGAAGTCGTGAGGTTAGAGAAAACAATCTTACATTCTCTAACATGAGGTTGGAAATCAATGGGTTTACAAGGCTCGTTCAACTTATTGATGACGGAGACTTTTCAAATGGATTAAGAACATTTACATCTCAAGGCAATGTTATCGTAGATGCAGATACGGAAAAGTCCGCAAAACTTACGATAGGTGCAGATGGTATGTTACAAGACGTATCATTTAATAGACAGGGATTGCAAATAGCCGCAAATCAAAGCTATGATATTAGCTTTGTAGCTGGGGCAAGACATAATAGAGATATACGTGTAGTGTTAGAAGATGCTATAGGAGAAGTAATTGGACAACAAGACTATACACTGACAACAGATCCAGTACGTTATACGATGCAAGTGAATATAACGAAAGAAGTTGCAGGCGGTACTCTAAAATTCATGATTGGAGGCTCTGCAGATACTATATATATAGATACGATTAGGATGGATGCTACAGGATATGCGCAAGTACAAGGCGTGGATTTAGAAGCTCATGATATAACAGAGCTTATTAAGAAGAATCCACCTATTATTAGTGAAGATACCGATGCAGTAATAGGAGAGAATGTTACGCTTACTTTTCCAGATGATGGAACGTATCAAGGCGGAATTGATTCTATTACCGTAAATGGAGTGGAAGTAAAGGGAACTAATTTATGTTCTGTTCAAACTGGGCAAATAGTTCTAGATCAATCTTTATTCTCTATAGAGGAGGGGAAGGACCGCGGTATATACGAAATCGTTGTTAAAGCTCCATGGTATAGTGAAACTGTAATAAAACAGGTCATCTATCCAAGCAAAATATGGAATCTTACTTGGTTAGATGAATTCGATGGGACCGGAAATAAGCTAGATTCAAATAATCTTGATTTATCGAAATGGTCTTATCAAGAAGGAAATGGTGCAGAATACAATGTAGCAGGCTGGGGAAACAGCGAATTAGAGTATTATACAAGAGATAATATTAAAGTAGAAGCTGGTACCTTAAAGATAGAGGCAAAGAAAGAAGATAGAGGTGGACAGACATATACATCTGGGCGTATTTGGACTATGGCAGATGACAAAGTAACATCACTATTCTCACAAAAATATGGTAGATTTGAAGCAAAGATTAAGATGCCAGGAAAAGAAGGCAGCCAAGGTTTATGGCCAGCTTTCTGGATGCTTCCTGCTGATACTGAATATGGCAGTTGGCCTTTATCTGGCGAAATAGATATTATGGAAGCAAGGGGAAGAGAGCCAGACAGAGTAGATGGTACCATTCATTTTGGACAGCCATATCCGAATAATCAGGCTATAGGTGATTCATATGTTTGGGAAGAAGGAACAGGCTCCATTAACGATTATCATGTATATTCATTAGAATGGGAGCCGGGCGAGTTACGTTGGTATGTAGATGGTGAATTATACTATACAGAAAATAACTGGTACAGCCTCTCAGATGAGAATCCAGTAGATTTCGCTTACCCAGCGCCGTTTGATCAGGAATTCTATATAATTCTTAACTTGGCAGTGGGCGGAACCTATGATGGTAATCTTATCCCAGACGATTCCGTAATGCCAGCAGAGATGTTGGTGGATTATGTTAGGGCATATGAATACACTGGAGAATATAAGGAGCCTGTAAAGCCAACGCTTCCTAAGGAAGAGATTCCAGTTGGTGCAAAAGTTCCAAATGCTCAAGGGGATTATATTGTAGATCCACAATTTAATAATGTTAAGATTATTAAGGACTATGCTACAACTCAAGATCCTAAAGGGTGGAATTTTGCGACACTACCTGACTTTGGCGGCACTGCAAGTTTCAAGAAGGTAGAAGAGAATGGATCTGCTCTTGGAAAAATTGATATAGCAAGTAGTGGTAACGCAGCTTATTCCATTCAATTGTTACAAAATATTCCGCTAGTGAAAGGGCGTTATTACAAGATAAGCTTTGATGGAAAAGCTGAAAAAAATAGAGAGTTATCAATTAAGTTCGGCGATGTAGGGGATGATAAATGGGGAGTATATGGCTCATATAGTCCAACATTAACGAAGGAACTTGAACATTATGAATATATTTTCCAAATGGGAAGTGATACGGATATTACTTCAAGAATAGAGTTTAACTTAGGATTGAATGCCACATCTGTTTGGATAGGTAATGTTAGTTTCACCGAAGTAGACGGTATAGCTATTGATGATGATTGTATTAAGAAGCCATTAAAAAACGGAAATCACATTTATAATGGAACTTTTGATCTTGGTAATAGTCGATTGGTGTACTGGAACCTAAATCAGGTAGATGCGAAGGTTAACAATAATGAAGTTGTATTAACTACATCAGCAAGTCATAAGGAATCGATGAGCCAGCAAGGTATAGAGTTATTACAAAAGGATACCTATAAACTTGTCTTTGAGGGCAATAGTAATGTAGATAGAGATATCAAAGTACGGTTTAGTAGTGCAGATGATTCTGTGATCTATGAGGAACAAACGGTTTCGTTAAGTACAACAATGGAGAAGCATACGATTACTTTCAGTATGCCAGCAGGGATTACCGACAAGAATGGAAAGACAACGTTCTTAGTGGGAGGAACTTCGTCTATCATCAATCTAGATAACGTGATACTGACAAGGGAAACAAATCGTAACGTAGATTTTAGTGATATAAATTGTTACCCATTACAAAATGGTGATTTTGAAGCGGGAACTACGGGCTGGAGTACTTATGGAACGAATGTATCCATTGTTAAAGAAGGTGAGAATAAGGTTGGAAAAGCGGTAGGAGCAGCTGGAGGACAGACGTATGAGAGTATGTTAATGTATTCTAATTTAGAAGTTGTTAGTGGTTTTACCTATAATTTTTCCTTCCGGGCGAAAGCAAATAAAGCAGCTGATATATCGGTAGCTATGGAAGATGAGTATTATAATCGTCTCTTTCCAGGTACAACGCTACACCTTACTACCGAGTGGCAAACATTCTCCTATGAGATTAAATTCAATGTAGATGCTGTTGTTGCATTAAAGTATTTATTAGCAGGTACAGGATCACAACTAGATTTCTATCTAGATGATGTTGTGTTCGAAATAAAGGGAGCACCGAAAAAGTCTGGTACCTTAACATCAAAGTCTGATTTGAATTATGTAGATAATGACCTTGTTTTCAATAGTTCTGGTGATAAGGAGTGGATTCAATCAGCAGAATTCTACGTAGATGGGGAAAAAGTTGATAATTCGAAGCTCTCTATTATAGATTCCACTGTTACACTGGATAAAACACTGTTCAAAGAAGCTAGAGAGTATGAAATACTTGTAAAGGCAGAGGAGTATGCTAATTATCATACTACAATTAAAGTATATGGATACGATAAGAACCTGTTATTGAATGGTAATTTTAATTATGGACTTAATTCTTTTGAAACTTATGCACATCAAGGGTGTGCTGATTTTACAGTTGAGAATGGATATCTTAATATTCACTCTAAATACCAAGCGTTTGAGAATAATGTACCAATTACTTGGTCCGTTCAATTAGGACAGAGTATGATTCCAGTTGTACCAGGTGAAGAATATATACTTACTTTTGTAGGATATTCGACGGTAGAAAGAAAAGTTGTTTTAGAAGGGATCAATAATAAAGTTGTAACACTTACGACAACGCCGCAAGTGTATCAAATTCCGTTCACTCCGAATACATTTGATTTGAGCTTGAAATTCCTTATGGGGACAGTAGAGCAGACAGGAGATAAAGAACATAATATATATCTTACCAACTTTGGATTATATGCAAAGTCTGATTATCATGCAACAGAAGTTACAAAACCTGGAGAACAATTAGATGCACCTTTACAGGTATTTGCAGAAAATGCTTCTAATGGAATTGCACTACATATTCTTCCGGCATTATCAGCTCCAAGTGGTGTGTTATATCAGATATATATTAACGATAAGTTAGTAGATCAGACAGAGTCTACAACACATCTTTACGAAACGAAGCTCACAGGAATGTGCAAGATACAAGTAAAAGTTGTAAAAGATGGGTATAAGGATTCAGAAATAAAGGAAATTACGATACAACTAAAGGACGTATTTGCACCTGAAGTACCTAAGGAATTCTCAGTGAAGTCCACTGTAAAAGGCGAAGTTAGCATATCTATTACACCACCATATGATAATGTAGGGGTTGCAGGCTATCTGATTTATCTTGATGGAGTAGAATATGCAAACAGTACTAAGGCAGAGACCAAATTAACGGGTATATCAGAAGGAGAGCATCTGGTTAGTATAAGGGCCTACGACATGGCAGGTAATATATCAGGAATGGCAGTAGGTAAGTTGATTTATGTGGCTGGTGACACCACAAGCGGAGGATCACAAGGCGGTGGTTCTCAAGGAAACAATACCGAAAGTGGAGATCCAGGACAGAGTGGTCCGAATGCCATTTGGTCGCAAGTACTTGAGATGTTGAAGCAAGCGAATGTAAATGATGAGCTTTCTGAAATCGTAGCTCAGAACGATTCTGCTGTACCAAAAGAGATTCTACAAGCAATGAAGGATAAGCCAGTACGTTTGCTTATAGATATGAAGACATATAGTTGGAGTATTCGTGGAGAATCTATTAAAGATGGACAGATGGAAAAGATATATAATCTAGAAGTCAAGGATCTTGTAGAGGAAAAATTAGCAAAACTTCAACAAGTCATTAATAAAACTAAAAAAGAAAGCAAAGTAGATGTATTGACAGTATTAAAAGAATTTAGCATAAATCATAATGGTGCATTACCATTTGAAGGAGAATTAATCTTACCATTGGACTTGAAATATGCTGATACATATGTACATATCTATTATTGGAATGAGAAGCTTGCTATACTAGAACTTAAGGATATTGTAAAAGTGAATAAGGAGGGGAAAGTTATCATACCATTTGACCATGCTTCTTCTTATATCATTACAGAACAGGCATTATTACAACCAAGTGTATCTTCCAAATTAACGGTATATACAAAGCAACAGAGCAGTATAGCGGTGAACAATATAATTAAAAATGCAAAGATTACATATAAAAGTAGCAACAGTAAAATTGCTTCTGTAAATAAGGATGGTGAAGTTACAGGAAAGAAGGCAGGCAGTGCAACAATTACTGTAACAATCAATCAAGGTGATAAGAAATATATAGGTAAGACTAAAATCACAGTGAAAACAAGTGTCTTTAAATTTAACAAAAAGACAAATCAGCTAAAAGTAGGTAAGAGCTTTACATTCACTGTAACGAATAATGGATACTCTAAAGATGTAGTTTGGTCAACGACGGATCCTCTTGTTGCAACTATAACAAAAAGTGGAAAGCTTACTGCGGTTAAGACTGGTACGGTTACATTATGTGCAACTGTAGAAGGAAAAACCATAGTATGGAAGGTCAAAATTATAAAGTAGAAGGGAAGAATAGAATAAAAGCGATAATAGTATTGTTATTATCTACACGTGGGACCAGGGTAAATACTACGGAGAAGAAATTTTAAAAAAATATATTTTACTGCTTGACAATCTTGTCGAAAACAAATATACTATCAAAGTACTTAAGACGTAGCATTGATCTTAAGTACTTTGAATGGGATCATAGCTCAGCTGGGAGAGCATCTGCCTTACAAGCAGAGGGTCATAGGTTCGAGCCCTATTGGTCCCATTACCTAACAGATTATAGTTAGGAGACAAGCAAAGATTAAACAGATATGGCGGAGTAGCTCAGTTGGCTAGAGCATGCGGTTCATACCCGCAGTGTCGGCGGTTCAAATCCGTTCTCCGCTATTATAAAATGTAATAAGACGTCAAGTAATAGGAATACTATTACTTGACGTTTTTGTTTTATAATTATATTATGAATGTAGAAGATGCAAATGCATCTTTGGTATAACAAGATGATATCAACTACTTAGTATGTAGTTGTGATTAACGTATATTTATTAGAGGTCGACGTTTCCGTCAATCTATGAAAAGGAGGATATGAGATGCGTGTAGGAATGGGATATGATGTCCACAAATTAGTGGAAGATCGAGATCTGATAATAGGTGGAGTGAAGGTTCCATATGAGAAGGGCCTGTTAGGACATTCGGATGCAGATGTATTATTACATGCAGTTATGGATGCGTTACTTGGTGCAGCGGCACTTGGGGATATAGGAAAACATTTTCCTGATACGGATGATCGTTTTAAGGGAATATCAAGTCTTGCATTATTAGGCGAGGTTAAAAAGTTATTAGATAATGAGCTTTATGTAATAGAGAATATAGATGCTACTATTATCGCGCAGAAGCCTAAGATGGCCCCACATATTGAACAGATGCGTGAGAATATAGCGAAGACCTTACAAATCGATGTGAATCAAGTAAACGTAAAAGCAACAACAGAAGAGGGGCTTGGCTTTACCGGTGAAGGCAAAGGAATATCTTCACAAGCAATATGTATGCTTACGAGTGTAAGTAATTACGCATACGATCATATAATGGAGACCTTCCAACCGACTGGAGGATGCAGTGGTTGCAGTGGATGCAGTGGTTGCAGCAAGAAATCTTAATGGTAAAATATTAATTATATTGTTGACAAATCTCGAAATAATGAATAGAATATAGCAAGGCTATTATTATTGGTCTATAATTATATATATGGACATATATTAAAATAATAGACATTTAAATTCAATTATATATAGAAAAAGTGAAGAACAGAAAAGTAGCAGATACAAAGATATCAGAGATGGAATGTCACCGGCTGTAAGCATTCCTTATTGGAGTATAGGAGAATCTACTTAATTATTATGATTAAGTCTGTGAAGTGCATCTGGGAGCTGATTTGGTGAGGAGTAATCTTAGCTAAGTCCGGTAGCAGCCGTTATATGACAATAAGATGTTAATTTAGAACTGTTTACACCTTTTGCCAAGGGAATCAGTTCATTAATAAATATAGAGTGGAACCGCGAATGAATCGCCTCTGATATGTGAAAGCATGTTAGAGGCGATTTTTTTGCTCTATTAATCCCACAATATTTAAGGGAAGGAAAGTGGTTTTGAATGGGATTTGTTAAGTTTGTGAAGGAAGAAATACAGTTAATTAAAGAACGTGACCCAGCGATAAAGACTCCAATGGAAGTATTCTTGTACCCAAGTTTTAAGGCAGTAATGAGATACCGCGTTGCTCATAAGTTATATCTAAAAAAACATTATTTCTTGGCAAGATGGTATTCTCAAAGAACTGTTCGTAAAACAGGTATTGAAATCCATCCGGGGGCAACAATAGGAAAAGGGTTATTTATTGACCACGGTAATGGTGTTATAATAGGTGAAACAGCTATTGTTGGTGACAATGTAACTTTGTATCAAGGTGTTACGCTTGGCGGTACTGGTAAAGAAACAGGTAAAAGACATCCTACCATCGGTGATAATTGTATGATTAGTGCTGGTGCCAAAGTTTTAGGATCTTTTACAGTTGGCGCGAATTCGAAGATCGGTGCAGGTAGTGTTGTATTATCAGAAGTGCCACCAAACTCAACTGTAGTTGGTGTTCCAGGAAGAGTAGTAAAACGTGATAATATGAAGATACCTTGTGAAGATCTTGATCAGGTACATTTACCAGACCCTGTACTCAATGATCTATCAAAACTAGAAGCAGAAAATAATTCATTACGTGAAGAATTGAATATCCTTAAGAAACAAGTTGCTGAGCTAGTTAACAAAGCAAAATAAGTATGATACAAAACATTCGAGTATGGCAAGTGCCTAAAGTTATTATATTATGAAAGGAATGGTGAAGAGATGAAGTTATATAATACATTAACGAAGAAAAAAGAAGAGTTCAAACCGATAGAAGAAGGCAAGGTACGTATGTATGTCTGCGGTCCAACTGTTTATAACTATATTCATATTGGGAATGCAAGACCTATGATTATGTTTGATACCGTAAGACGTTACTTTGAATATAAAGGATACGACGTAAACTATGTATCTAACTTTACTGATGTAGACGATAAGATTATCAAGAAAGCAGTTGAAGAAGGTGTTTCCACAACGGAGATTACTAAGAGATACATTGATGCTGTTAAGGAGGATATGATAAACCTTAATGTTATGCCAGCTACAACGCATCCGTTAGCAACTCAGGAAATACCTGGAATGATTGAGATGATCCAAACATTAATCGAGAAGGGGCATGCTTACGAGAAGAATGGAACCGTGTATTTTAGAACAAGAAGCTTCGAAGGCTACGGTAGATTGTCGAAGAAGAACATTGATGATTTGGAAGCGGGTGCAAGAATCGCAGTTAGTGATGAAAAAGAAGACCCAATGGATTTCGTATTATGGAAACCTAAGAAAGAGGGAGAACCATATTGGGAATCACCATGGAGCCAAGGTAGACCAGGTTGGCATATTGAATGTTCTGTTATGAGTAAGAAATATCTCGGAGAACAAATAGATATACATGCAGGTGGAGAAGACTTAATTTTCCCTCACCATGAGAATGAAATTGCACAAAGTGAAGCTGCGAATGGTAAGAATTTCACAAAATATTGGTTACACAATGGTTTCTTAAACATTGATAACAAGAAGATGTCTAAGTCAGAAGGTAACTTCTTTACAGTAAGAGAAGTTGGTGCAGAATATCCTTATGAAGTACTTCGTTTCTTCATGCTTAATGTTCACTATAGAAGCCCAATTAACTTCAGTAGAGAATTAATGGAATCAGCAAAGAATGCATTGGAGAGAATTAAGAATGCAGTTAGTAATTTAACACATTTATCTGAAAAGGCAGAGGCTAGAGAATTAACAGATGATGAAAAAACATTCTTAGATTCTATAGTTGCCCTTAAAGACAAGTTCGAGGCAGCTATGGATGATGATTTCAATACAGCGGATGCAATTGCAGCAATCTTTGAGATGGTAAAAGCTGCGAATACGAATTTATCGGCAAATTCAGCAAAACAAATACTTGATGACACAAAAGACTATATTGTTAAATTAGCGGCTGTTTTAGGTGTTGATGTTGATGTGAAAGAAGAATTATTAGATGCAGAGATTGAAAGCTTAATTCAGGCTAGACAAGATGCAAGAAAGAATCGTGATTTTGCGAAAGCAGATGAGATTCGTGATTTACTATTAGAAAAAGGTATTATACTTGAAGACACGAGAGAAGGGGTAAGATGGAAGAGAGCGTAAATTCGATGAATGAATCGGCTATTGCTGAGATATCCTTTGCAAAATATCTTAGAAGTGCATTTCAATTAGAAGAGGTAGACATTAAGACGTATTCACCATTAACACTTGCATATATAGGGGATTCTATATATGATGTTATTATACGTACCTTGTTAGTGGAAAAGGGAAATGCACCCGTGCAGAAACTTCATAAGAGAGCAAGTTCTCTTGTGAAGGCATCTGCCCAAGTGGCTATGTTCCATGCCATTAAGGACGAGCTTACAGAACTAGAGATGAGCTATTACAAGAGAGGTCGTAATGCAAAATCTTTCACTTCAGCGAAGAATGCCACAATTACAGATTATCGTACGGCCACTGGTATAGAAGCATTGGTAGGATATCTATATCTAACAGATCAGATGCCACGCATTATTGAATTAATGAAAATAGGCCTTTCTTTGATGGAAGAGGTAAAGTAGAGAAATTGCAATAATTATTGTAAATGGATCCTTGTCTAAATATAGAGTAGAAGGGTTCATCGCAAAGGTGCCAATAGGCGGATAGGAGTTTTATGAGATACGAAGAATTAACAATAGAAGGTAGAAACCCTGTATTAGAAGCATTTAGAGCAGGTAAGACAGTAGATCGTTTATTTATCTTAGACGGTTGCCAAGATGGTCCAGTTAAGTCGATTCTAAGGGAAGCGAAAAAATGTGATACAATCATTAATTTCGTTAAGAAAGAACGTTTGGATCAGTTATCTGAAACAGGAAAACACCAAGGAGTTATCGCTTATACAGCGGCATATGATTACGCAACAGTAGAAGATATCTTACAAATTGCAAAAGACAAAGATGAACCACCATTCATCATTGTGCTAGATAACATAGAAGATCCTCATAACCTTGGCGCAATGATTCGTACTGCAAACCAAGCTGGAGCGCATGGGATTATCATTCCTAAGAGAAGAGCAGTTGGACTTACTGCAACTGTAGCAAAAGTTTCTGCAGGTGCTATCAATTATACACCAGTTGCAAAAGTAACAAACCTTGCGGTAACAATTGAGGAACTTAAAAAAGAAGGCTTATGGTTCGTATGTGCAGATATGGACGGCGAAGTTATGTACAAGCTAGATCTGAAAGGACCAATCGGTCTTGTTATTGGTAGCGAAGGGGAAGGCGTTGGCAGATTAGTAAAAGAAAAATGTGATTTCATCGCTAAGATTCCTATGCTTGGTAACATCGATTCTCTTAATGCATCAGTAGCTATGGGTGTACTATCGTATGAGATTGTAAGACAGAGAATGAGTTAAAAACAAAGGTAGCAAATGTAGATACATTACTTTGCTCAATTTGTTATGAATAGAATAATTATAAGTCAAAACTTTGCAGTTTGTTTAGGGCATTTTTTAGAAAAAACCTGAATGAATTGCAGAGTTTTTTTATGTGTAGACTGTGAAAAATATTACTCTTGAAAAGAGTGTCAATTGATAATTTAATATAGTATATTTGACGTATTTTCTGATAAAATGTATTAATTATAACCTATAGTTGTAAAAACATCTTAAATGTAAAATAATTAATTGAAATCTATCTAATTTTCTGTTATATTAGAATGGTTATATTACTAAAAATGACAAAATATGCTACTAGTCAGGGAGGAAATTTTTGGAATCTAAATATGAAATGCTAATTGAGCGAAACTTCTATCAGAATCCATCTATGTATCTTGTTACAAAAATTACTGTTATTGGGGAATATAATAGTAAACGTTTAGAAGATTCAATTAAGGAGATGGAGAGAGTTCATCCAATCATAACTTATGTATTGGAAGAAGGGGAAGAAGGAAAAGTCTATTTCGCGAAGAAGGAAGATATCAAGGTAACTGTAAAGTACTTTGAGAGAAAGAATCAAGACGACTGGCTGAGAATTACAAGAGATGAGGAGTTTATTCCACTTGAATTTGATAAAGAACCGCCATTGCGTTTCTTAATCATTCATGGAGAAGAAGAGTTTGACATTGTAATACTTGGACATCATTTGCTTGGGGACGGCAAGTCATTCCAGTATCTAATGCAGGATTTATTAGAAGTATATTGTAACAAAACACAGAATTTACCGATTCAAGAAACAAGATTTATTCGCAAGACAGAGGATATGCCAAAAGAGAGTGAGTTACCGATAGAATTTGTTGAAGCAATACAATCGGTTAATACGGAATGGTCATCAATGCGACGTCAATTTACAAGAGAAGAATATGAAAAGTTATTTAATGATTATCATGAAGTCCATGGTTTAGGTTTGTTTGTAGAATACTATGATAAGGAAAAATATCCATTACTAATTAGACGATGTAAGGAACATGGAGTTACTGTTAATTCTGCGCTTGTAACTGCCTTTGTAGCTGTTTTATATAAAGTTAAAAAGGAGGAGCAAAAAGCTACGGTTGCAATTGATTTACGTAATCAGTTGAAATTTGAAACGAATCGTTGTATTGCAAACTGTTCTTCAGCAATTTCACCATTGCTACAATATGATGAAAAGGATACATTTTGGGGAAATGTTAAACATATTCATAAGTTATTGAAGGAAGATTTGAAGGATCCTTCTAAAACTTTTACTATTCTTCAACTATTTAATCAACTAGATGGAAGTATCTTTGATCCATTGTATTATGCAGAAAATGGAACTTATCAAGGTGAAATTCTAATGAAAGTAGCCAAACTTCTTGGGTTTGAGAATAGAGAGCAAGGTTTTGATATATCCAATTTAGGTGTTGTAAATATTAATCCTAATATGGGAGAGTATGTTATTCGAGATTATGTGTTTTTTGCTAATCCAACTACCGTATATGATTTTACAGTAGGAGTTGCAACCCTTGATGAACAATTGAATCTAGCAATTTGCTATAAGAAGAATAGTATTACAGAAGAGACGATACGAGAATATACAAAAGGTGCAATTGAATTGTTATGTTCCTAAGAATATTTCTGATTGATTGAAAAAAGAGTACTGCGACAATCATATTAGTAGGGATTTCGTCATTACGAGAAAACTTAGGTAAAAATATGAATAAGAGATACATAAAGGAGGAAAACAATGAAGAAAGGAATTCGTTTTAAAATCTTAGTTTCAATTATTGTATTAACAGCATTTAGTATTTGGGCGTCAATCACTAATCTTGATTATATTCATCAAGTGCATGATGATGCACAACAGGCTTATGAAAAAAGTGGAATAAGTGCTGATTCGTTTACTCACGTACAAGATACATTTGAGGCAGCAGTACAGGCTAATAACATCGGTATTGCAATAATGATTATCTTAGCGATTATAGTAATCGTGGTACTTACTAGGAGTGTTATATCACCAACAAAAAGAGCATCAAAAAAACTAAATGAAATTCTAACTGATATGAATAATAATCAAGCAAATCTGAAAGTTAGGATACCAGTGGAGAAAAAGGATGAAGTTGGTGAACTCGTGAATGGAATCAATACATTCATGGAAAGTCTAGATAATATTATGGAAGAAGTTAAAAACAATTCCATTCAATTAAATCGTAGCGTAGACAATGTTACAACGAATGTGGCAGATGTCAATGCCAATACCAATGATATATCAGCTTCTATGCAAGAATTAGCAGCCAGTATGGAAGAAGTCTCCTCTACAATTACAACTGTAATAGAAAATACAGTTACTGTCGATGATAATATATCCGATATGGCAGAACAAAGTAAGTCGGTTATGGGTTATGTTGAGGAAATGAAAAAACGTGCTTATGAAATGAAAGAAGCAGCAGAAGGAAATAAAGTATCAACTAGTGAAATCGTAGCCACAATAGGTGCTGATTTACAAATAGCAATAGAGAATGGTAATAAGGTTGAGAATATCAATGAATTAACAGGTGAAATATTAAGCATATCGAATCAAACGAATCTGCTAGCCTTGAATGCATCTATTGAAGCAGCCAGAGCAGGTGAAGCAGGAAAAGGATTTGCCGTTGTCGCAGAGGAGATTAGACAATTAGCAGATAGTAGTAGAAACGCTGCAACAAAGATACAGGAGATTAGTTTAATGGTAACGGATGCTGTTTCCAAGTTAATGAATTGTGCTAATGATATGATGAGTTATATTGATAACAAAGTTTTACCTGACTACAATGATTTTGTATCGAACGGAATTCAATATGATGAAGATGCCCTATATATTCACGAAGTAATGGGTAACTTCGAACAAAAGACAAATAAGTTAAATGATACAATGGCTAGCATGGTAGAATCTTTCCATGGAATTTCAAAAGCCATTGAAGAAAGCACAATCGGTGTAACTAGTGTAGCGGATAATACGTCTGACCTAGTTAAGAAAGTTAGTGATATATCAGAAGAAATTATATCGAACAAAGAGATAGCAAATACATTGAGAGAAGAAGCTGAAAAATTCGCTTAATCTTATGTGTAGAAGGGGAGTTATCGTTGACTCCCCTTCTATATGAAAGAGTTATTCTTGAAAGAGGTATAAATTCTTAATAGTATAAAAGTGAAGATATTCTTTTCTACAAGATGTCCTTTTATACAAGAATTATTATTGACATTGTCTTCTTGATTTGTTAAAATAACTTCGTTAGCGCTTCAAATGTTAACAAATAGTATATAGATGCTGCCATGGCTCAGTCGGTAGAGCGTCGCCTTGGTAAGGCGGAGGTCGGCGGTTCAAGTCCGCTTGGCAGCTTAGTGTGAAACCCTTGATGATTCAAGGGTTTTTTTGTTGTGTATTAAAATGATGAGTGGTTTTTATTAGGAATTTAACTATGAAAGGATTACTGAGTCTGGTAACATAATCATTTGTATTTTTAATGTTTTTTGGTGAATAGTATTCACTATCAAAATTGTGATTACTATGGATGCAAATAATAAGTCATAAGTATAAACAAGTATTCATAATTTGTAAAAAGACGATTGGAGTTTCACAATGAATCATAATGATAAACACAAAATTATTAATGAGCAATATTTTGACTTAATTATTAAAGATTACAAATCAAATCCTTTGTTACAACAGGAGGAAATCGAAGCTATTAATATTATAGATGATAAATATGCAGTAGTATATGTTCCGGTACAAGAAGCTGCTAAAGATAGTATTAATAAATATGGCTATAACTCGTTTCCATTTTGCTATTCTATTACGGATTCGATTGAGGGTGAAACCATTAACATAATGCAGAGTAGAACGTTATCAAGTCTTGGATTAATGGGGGAGAATGTATTAATTGGAATTGTGGATACAGGAATTGATTATACGCATCCTGCATTTTTATATAAGGATGGAACTTCTAGAATAGTTAGTATTTGGGATCAAACCATCAATACAAGCGAATGTGAAAGTGTCTTTGATTATGGTTGTGTATATTCAAAGCAGGATATTGATGAGGCATTAAAAAGTACTGATCCATTACAACATGTATTAACAACAGATACGATTGGCCATGGGACTATAGTAGCGGGAGTAGCAGGTGGTAGTATCGATCTTGATAATAATTTTAGTGGAATCGCTTTGGAATCGGAATATGTAGTTGTAAAACTTAAACCGGCTAAAGAGTCTATTAGAGAGTTTTTTCTTATTCCGGAAGATAAAATATGTTATCAAGAGAATGATATTATGTTAGGTGTGAAATATCTAATTTCGGTTGCCCAGGATCTTAAGCGACCAATTGCCATATGTATAGCATTAGGGACAAATCAGGGTGGGCATGCTGGTATAGGGAAATTAAGTGATATGTTATCTAGTTTTAGTCAGAGGCCAGGTGTATCAATAGTGATTGGAGGAGGTAATGAAGCCAATGGAAGAAATCATTACGAAGGAAGGGTTGATTCGTATATTGGATATACAACAGTCGAGTTAATGGTTGGAAAAAGCCGTCCTTCCTTTTGCATGGAAGTATGGGGAGCGCCCAATAGTGGGACTGTGGTAGATGTTATATCTCCTTCTGGCGAGGAATTCACAACAATTAGTCCAGATGTCTATGTTAGTAGGCGATTAGATTTTCCTGACGAAGATACCACCGTATGGTTAAATAATATTTTGTTAGAATCAGATACGAATGATGAATTAATCCTTTTTCGGTTTAGGGCACCGATAGAGGGAATTTGGAGATTTAATGTGTATACGAATATTTACAATCAAACGAACTTTAATATATGGCTACCGATTCGGTATTTCCTGTCGGATGACACGTACTTTTTAGAACCAAGTTCCAATACGACCATAGTATCTCCAGGGAATTCTATTATGCCTATTACAGTAAGTGCATATGATATACAATCAAGTAATATATATAAAGATTCAAGTAGAGGATTCACAAGAATCAACATTATTAAACCAGACTGTGCAGCACCTGGAGTTAATATGAAGGCACCATTTTTGAATCATCGGTATGTATATGGAAGCGGAACGGGATTGTCGGCAGCATATCTAACAGGAATTACAGCATTGTTTTTAGAGTGGGGAATAACGAATGGAAATTTACTTACAATGACCACAACTAATATTAAAAATTACCTAATACAAAGCGCTAATCGAAATCAGTTTTTAGATTACCCGAATAACATTTGGGGGTTTGGAGCAGTTAATATTTATAATGTATTTGATATTTAAAATATTAAATAAGTTAATATAAGTCGATTTATTTACAAAATAAGTGAATAATTTGGTTTTATAATAACCCTCGTAGATATGTTATATTATGCGTCATAAATATATATAGAAATTATAATGGCTAATAGAATCAGAGAGGATATTCTTATGAATGAAAGGGAACGTTATAAAATTACGAGTAATGACTATGCAGATATTATCATAGAATTTAGTAGATATACAGGGGAATATGACCTCAATAATATGACAATCTTAAGTGATAGATATGCCATAATACATATTCCAGTGGACGCATTGAGCAAAGATAGTATAAATCAATATGGCTATGAGGGATTTCCGTCATGTCTTGATCTTACTTCGACTATTGATTTAGAGGCTTCAGGTGTTCTTAGAGTGCAACAGGTACCGAATTTAAATCTTCGTGGTAACAACGTTTTGGTAGGAATTATTGACACTGGCATTAATTATACACATCCTGCGTTTTTACATACAGATGGAACTACTAGAATACAGACGATATGGGATCAAACAATTGAATCTGAAGATTCTTACCCACCTAAATATTTTTATGGAACGGAATTTAGTAGCGAACAGATTAATTTAGCCTTGCAAAGTGATAATCCCTTAGATATTGTTCCGAGCACCGATACAAACGGGCATGGTACTATGCTAGCAGGTGTTGCTGCAGGTACAGAAAGTACCAAAGATGGTTTTTCTGGAGTAGTACCAGAGTCTGAATTAGTAATAGTAAAGTTAAAAGAAGCAAAAACTTTTACAAAGGAATTCTTTTTAATTCCCGAAGACGTTCTGTGTTATCAAGAGACAGATATTATATTAGCAACAAAGTATCTAGTGGATTATGCAATGAAAGTAAATCGACCAATAGCAATATGTATTGGGTTGGGAACGAATCAAGGGGGGCACGATTACAAAGGCGTAATGAGCAGTATCTTAGCAAGATATTCAGTGTATGCAGGAGTTGGCATAAGCACTTCTGCTGGAAATGAGCTTAATTTGGCACATCATTATTATGGTGTGGTAGAAAGAAACAGTACTGGGGTTGTTGCTGAGGTAAACATTGGAATTAGTCGGCCGTCCTTTTCCATGGAATTATGGAGTTCTGTACCTAGTTCTCTTACAGCAGAAATTATTTCACCAACGGGAGAGTCCTTTATATCTCCTCCTACTAGATTAATAGAAACAAGAAGAAAAGACTTTATTTTTGAGAACACTACAATTTGGGTAAATAATATTAGTTTGGAGTCACAGACGGGAGATCAACTTATACTGTTTCGACTTCAAAATCCATCTTCCGGTGTTTGGCGGTTTCGTATAACTTCTAGAAATCCAGTAGAATCAACCTTTCATATGTGGTTGCCATCGAAAGGATTCATCCCAGCAGATACCCTGTTTCTTAAGCCTAATCCTGATACCATTATACTATCACCGGGAAATGCAGAAGATTTGATAGCGGTGGGGGCTTATAATACGGAAAATGATAGTATCTACGTAAATTCCAGTAGGGGGCCAACAAGGTTAAAAACTTTAAGGCCAGATTTTTGTGCACCAGGAGTGAATATATTAGGACCTAATTTAGCAAAATCGTATACTACTGGAACTGGTACCGGATTGGCAGCAGCCCATGTAACAGGACTGGCGGCGATGCTATTAGAATGGGGGATAGTTCGAGGTAATCTAGCAGGTATGGGAACACCTGAGATAAAGACTTTATTAATACGTGGTGCTGTCCAAAAGACAAGTAATACGTATCCGAATAATTCATGGGGATATGGTGCAGTTAATATTTATAATTCCTTTCAAAGCTTATAGATAGAGAATAAGAAATCTTACTGCTTATATTGAATTAGAAGTTTCGGATATCCATAGAGTTCAACAAATACCCAGTATTGTGTATTCAGATAAGAAGGTAACTTTTCACTTGTGATACTAATGAAAAGTTACCTTCTTTTTAGTCATTCGTTAATTATTCATCTTCTTCGCCTTCTTTGACAATCTCCTCTAAAACACGAATCAAGTCATGAATCGTATTGATTTGAACATCTTTCTCTAGAATGATGTTACGTAGACCAACCGATAGTGTATCAAATTTTGGTTTTACCTGCGGAGCAATATAAGACATAATGTGACCTCACTTCCCGTGCTGGTTATACAATTTGTCGTTGAGTTATATTGAATCAAGTATGCATCTGCCTGGATTACTTGTCGCTATCCAAATTAGAATACTTAAGTGAACACCATTTAGCATAATCTCACACATGATTATAATAGTAGAAACCCAAGAGAGAGTTTAGATGAAGAACAACTTTTTATAAGCGAGCTTACAATTGTTTTATTATAATAGTATAATAACAATACAGAAACATCTAGAAAAATTATTCGTGTTACGTAACTGTAAGTTATAGATACTTCGCTTATGAAATATAGTATCTCCAGCGATGTAAAAAAAACACGTAAAAAGCATGTGAAATTGTACCTAATTCAAGTAAAATTAGCCAGATTTGATTGGAAAATATCAAATTACCAAGTATAATGTAGAAAAAGCTTATAGGAGGAATTTGTAGTGAGCAAATCAATTGAAGGTATTATTGACAAAGCAACAATTTCATTTCAAATGATTCATGAAGTGAATACAGCAATTGAGCGTTTGTGTGCAGAAACAAAAGATTCAGAGGATATGAACATATCGGTGGAAGACGAATGTTTAAATGTTAAAATTAAAGTAGGAGTAAATAGTGCTTATACACAAATTGCTATGTCAGAACTATATGTTAAAGTAATGAATAGCGAAACTGACGATTGTTATGAGAAGATCGTAGAGATTATAGGTGAGGGAATTAATCAAAACATTATGGAATACGCAAATTATGCAAAATAAGTAATTAGTATTACATAAATAATTAGGATACTAAAAAGAGAAACATCATTTCGATTAAGCTTATGATGTTTCTTTTTTTATGGCAGTAGAAAACGTGTTGTTTTTTTGTTTAAATCTTTTTAAGAAAAATTATAGAAGATGTTTTGTATGATAATATAATCCCATATTATTCATCATGGCATGAAAACGAAGTTTACTGCCATGAATTATCCT
>ERZ781271.71-NODE-71-length-25247-cov-12.713123_pt1 | contig 25247 bp, 23 predicted proteins | sample MGYA00375849_ERZ781271 | MGnify/ENA primary metagenome ERZ781271 (study PRJEB29790, sample SAMN06051245) | human gut metagenome | host: Homo sapiens | place: USA: Cincinnati, Ohio | collected 2013-06-10 | study: EMG produced TPA metagenomics assembly of the Gut... | reverse complement strand
ATGAAATATAATCTTTCCAAATGTATAGATTAAGAGTTAAAAATCCTTACGTGGTAAGGGTTTGCAAGATTGGTAAAATTGATAAAATATAGTCGATTACACCACTTTTACACCACTTGCATAAGAAACACATGAAAATCAGTTGAATATGTGATACAACTTTTCCATTTCGCGAATCTTTATATCTTGTGTAACATGTGTATATAGGTTCATTGTTAAATTAATATTACTGTGTCCAAGTAGTTCTTGAACCGTCTTTGGTGCGAGACCATTCTCAAATGCCCTCGTAGCAAAGGAATGCCTAAGGGTATGAGGCGTGATTTTCTCGAAAGGAATTGCCTCACGATTCTCATATAAGGCTTGTTGGCGTTCAATCCGATTGATTTTCTCTGTAATGGAATTCAGACATTTAACAACATATACTTCCTGAATAGGTGTTCCATTCTTAGTAGTAAAAACCAAGTTATCCATATTAGGAAGGGGAGTCCAAAAGGGTCCTCTTGCAATACGTAAAGCATGCTGATATTTCTTTTGCTCTTTCAATAAAACAGCTAGATAAGGAATTAACGGAACGATTCGTTTACTTGTTCGACTTTTCGGTGTTTGAAATTGAAAACAAAAACGACCAGTTTGACGATTTTTCATATATAAAAGTGTACGAGATATTGAGATCGTAGATGATTTGAAGTCAATATCGTCCCAAGTAAGACCAAGGAGCTCACCGATGCGAAGTCCAGTTCCAAGTGCAACTCGTAGTAAGGGTTCATAATAATTACCACGAATGTTCTCTAAGAAAATCTCTTGCTCTGCAGCTGTTAATACACGAGGTTCTTTCTTTTCTTCACGAGGAATCTCAGCACCGACGCAGGGGTTCTTGATTAGGATATCGTTCTTAAGGGCAAGCTTGAATATATTGAATAATACCGCATGGACAATCTGAATGGTTCCTACGCTTAATCCGCTTTTTTGTAAGTCGTTATAGAGCTTTTGAATGTGGATTGTACGGATATCCTGGAGTTTGCGGCTACCAAGAGCATTGCCTATATAACGTTCATAGCTAGTGGTATATAAAAGGAGTGTTGAGTTCTTAACTACCACACTTTTGTATTCCTCTAGCCAGGTCTGATACCAGTTACCAAGTGTAACCTGTCCACCAGTACAATAATATCCGTGTTCAGCCTCATATTTGGCATCTGCTAGACGCTTCTTCAAGGTACGCAGATTCTTGTCATAAAGTGTATATCGCTTGCCTTGACATGTAAATCGGCCTTGATATCGTCCGTCTTTTCTAAGTGTAATTCCTGGTGGAAGCTTAGGTTTTATGGCAGTATCTAAATTATCTTCTGTTGCTAGTTGTATACATTCTACGGGCATATTTCATTTACCTCCAAATTTATTAAAATAATAGTAAATGTAATGTTAGCATGCCCAATTCTGTGAAACATATAGATAACGATATCATGAAATGGATAATATTACAATATTTAAGGAAGTTGTTTGTAATTTTATAATAATATATAAATATTATGTAAAATATTGAGTTGTTATGTGAAGTTTATGTGAGAAAATTGTGACACCAAAAGCGACACCAAGAATTACGAGGAATGAAAATATCTTACTTCAAATGAAATAAGGTGTTTTTTATTGGAAACAACAAAAAATTTAAATCTTAATGTTAATTTAATGAATTCAACTAGGTCTTCCTGTATAATAAGTACGAGTATAATAGTATAATAAATACAAATTATAAATAAAGTACTAGGAGGAGAGTATGTTAACAATACATCAATTATCTAAGAAATTCGGGAAGTTACTTGCAGTAGATCAGGTAGAGCTATCGATACCAGATGGAACAGTAGGAATTCTATTAGGACCAAATGGTGCGGGAAAATCTACAGTCATCAAAAGTATAGCAGGCTTACTAAGATATAATGGAAGTATTACAATTCAGAATTTTCCGTCACGAGCAGTAGAAGCGAAGAAGCTATTTGCCTATGTGCCTGAATTACCGGCATTGTATGATAATCTAACGGTAAGGGAACATCTTACTTTCATATGCAAGGCATACGGTATTAAAAAGGAAGAAGAGTACATTGAATACCTATTAGAGAGATTCGACTTGTTTGATAAGCAAGATAAATTGGGAAATGAACTATCCAAAGGAATGATGCAGAAAGTAAGTATCTGCTGTGCATTAGCAATTAAGCCCAAAGTAATATTACTTGACGAGCCAATGGTTGGACTTGATCCCAAAGCGATTAAAGAATTGAAAGATGTAATACTTGAATTAAAAGAAGATGGAGTGACTGTACTAATCAGTACACATATGCTTGAGATGGTTAAGGAATTGTGGGATGTGATGTTTGTTATGAATAAAGGAAAAATTCTTGCTACATATACCAAAGAGCAGGCAAAACATCAAGACATCGAAGCGTTATTCTTCCAAGTGACTGGTGGTGAAGAGTAATGGAGGCAATAAAGTACCTTTATAAAACTTCTTTTAAGAATCAACTGAAGAAATCAGTGAAAAAACCAGTTACGGTTATATATTGTATACTTGCTATAGCATATTTTGTATGGATGTACTTTATATTTCGAGATATGGTTTCAGACATTAAGATTGATTCGCCAGAAGGGCTAGTAATGATATTCTCGGCGATGGCTTTGTTCTTCTTGCCAGGAAATCTTATAACCTTTGCAAAGCGAAAGGGCTTAATTTTTAGAAAGAGTGATATTCACTTATTGTTTGTGTCCCCAGTATCTCCTAAATCGATATTGGTATATGCATATCTTAGAAATATAATACTAAGTGTAGTAGTTGGATTGGTCTTTATACCGATTGGAGTAGTATGGTTTCATGTACCTGTTTATAAGATGATTCTGTACTTCTTAGTAAGCCAGGTGGTTGAGAACACCTTAGAGATCAGTTTAATGATTATCTTATATGGTAATGAAAGATTGAGTAAGAAAACGTTGAATATCATCGGTAAAGTCTTATTGTTGTTTATTGTAGCGATTGTAATCATCGGAGTTTACTTATTCTTTGAATACAATAAGAGTTTAGCTTTTGTGGGGCCTTTCCTAAGTAACCCATATCTTCAGATGGTTCCGATTATTGGCTGGAGTATTGCTTGTTATCGATTACTTTTCTTAGGAGCAACGACGTTAAATGTAATCTGTACTGGTTTATATCTTATATCAACAATTATTCTATTCATTACTGCGTACCGTATGTCATGTACGGGGCTATATTATCAAGATGCAATGAAATTTGCAGATGACTATGAAGAAGCAAGGATTCGTGGTAAGAAAGGCGAGGTTGCAGTAGTTGGCGGTAAGAAAGCAAAATTAAAAGCAGCTAATGTTGAATACAAAGGATATTACGCCAAAGCAATCTTCTATCGACAGATTCTTGAGTATAAGAAGAGGCGTTTCTTTATCTTTGGTTTTTATAATTTAGTATGTCTTGGTATCGGTATAGCAATAGCTTTTCTATCAAAGGATATGGAAGTAAGAGAATATGCTCTGTTTGTTGCAGCAGGAGCAGGAGCCTACTGTACGTTCATCTTCTCCGGATTTGCAACAAAATGGGCAAAAGAACTAGAAAATCCTTATACGTATCTAATACCAGATTCCCCATTGAAAAAGTTGTGGTATGCAACGGTGATAGAACATATACGATCTATCATAGATGGCTTGTTAATTGTGTTACCTGTTGCTATCGTTGTTCGTATGAATATCGTTGCGGTAATTTTGAGTGTATTATGTTATGTATGTTTACAAGCCAATAAACTTTACTTATCCGTATTAAGCGAAGCGTTGTTAGGGAATACAGTTGGAACTGTAGGAAAGCAGTGGTTACGTATGATTGGAATGTCGATATGTATTGCAGCAGGAATATTTGCAGCAGTGCTGTTTAATAAGTATGTTGGAATAGAGGCAGCATTTCTTGGAATGATTATGATAGAAGTTGTGATTACAGCAATAATTGCAGCGGGAGCTTCGATATTGTTTAAGAAGATGGAAATGTAGGAAAATAAAACATTTGTAAAAACACGGGTATTTCATTGACGAAGAATTAATAATGTTGTAGAATTAAGGAAGTTGTAATGTGTGAAAAGTAGGATTAACTGAGGCAGACGATAGTTAATTCTATTTTTCCATGTTTATTATTTACAGAACATTAGGAAAGGAATAGGCTAATGATCTATAAGCATTATATGAAGCGTTTCTTTGACATTATACTGTCAGCGTTAGCAATACTAGTATTATCATGGCTTATAATAATTCTTGCAATAATTATTAAAAGTACCTCCAAAGGTCCTGTATTGTTTAAGCAAAAACGTGTTGGAAAAGATAAAACATACTTTAATATATTGAAATTTCGTACTATGAGAATAGACACGCCAAAAGATGTCCCAACACATCTACTTACCGACCCAGATCAATACATAACTACGATTGGAAGGTTCTTACGTAAGACAAGTTTAGATGAATTACCGCAACTGTTTAATATATTGATTGGAGATATGGCTATAGTTGGACCAAGACCTGCTTTGTGGAACCAAGAGGATTTGATTGCCGAAAGAGATCTATATGATGCAAATGCAGTTCGTCCCGGATTGACAGGGTTAGCGCAGGTTAGTGGCAGAGATGAGCTTCCGATTCCGGTTAAAGCAAGGTATGATGGGGAATATGTGGATAATATAAGTCTCATGAAGGATATGATGTTGATATTTAAGACGTTAGGTTCTGTGTTGAAGCATGATGGGGTTATGGAAGGCGGAACTGCAGAAGATAAAATACAAGAAGAAATTAGTTTAGTAGCCAGTGCAGTTGAGTATGCCGCCACGAAAGACAAAGCAGATTGATCATAGAAAGAGTATAATCATATGAAGAAGATTCTAATAGTTGGTGCTAATAGTTATATTGGAAATGCATTTGAAAAATACATAATGAACAAGTGCACGGATCGTGAAGTGATCCAATCTAAGGATGAGATAATTATTGAAAAGGTACAAGCATCGAATGGTGATTGGAAATATGTTAACTATGAGCAATACGATGTGGTAATTATACTTGCAGCCATCGTACATCAAAAAGAAAAAAATGGTATGGAAGAATTATATCGACAAGTAAATTATAATATGCCGATAGAAATCGCTGCTAAAGCAAAAATGGCAGGAGTCAAGCAATTGATCTTCATGAGTACTGCGGCAGTATATGGATCAGAGGTTACTCGTATCACTAAAGAAACGGTGCCAAATCCGGATACCTTATATGGTATATCAAAACTTGAAGCAGAATACAAGCTTAAGGAGATGGATACAGAGGAATTCCGTGTAGCAATTATACGTCCACCGATGGTATATGGTGAAGGTTGTAAGGGAAATTACACTAGACTAGTTAAACTAGCGACGTATAATCCGATTTATCCGAAGATTCATAATAAGAGAAGTATGATAAGTATAGATAGGTTATGCAATTATATAGGAAATATTGTTAGAGATGGTAGTAGTGGTACGTTCTTACCACAAGATGAAGAGTACACGGATACGATTATGATGATAAAGAGTATTAGGGAAGCTCAGGGAAAAAGAACGGTATTGGTACCTGGGACTGCTTGGCTAGTGAGGTTAGTTATGGAGCATGTTGGCGTGGTAGGGAAGATGTTTGGAGATTGGTGGTATGAGTGAGAAGAAGAAAGCGTTGATAGTTACCACAGTTAGTGGATTTGTACCACAATTTGAAATGAATAATGTGAAAATATTGCAGGATATGGGCTACGAGGTACATTATGCTGCAAATTATAATATGCCGGTATATACGGATAATAATGATCGTTTAGAGGGGACAGGTATTATTAGACATCAAGTGGATTTTGTGAGATCTCCTATTAGAATTAATAAAAATATTAATGCTTATTGGCAATTAAGAAAAGTAATGAAGTGTGATAAATTCGATTTAGTCCATTGTCATACACCAATGGGAGGGGTTATTGGCAGAATTGCGGCAAAAAAAGCAAAAATACCAAATGTAATTTATACTGCACATGGATTTCATTTTTATAAAAGCGCCCCATTGGTTAATTGGCTACTATTTTACCCTGTTGAAAGGATATTAGCTAGAATAACGGACGTGTTAATTACTATAAATAAAGAAGATTATTGTAGAGCCCGAAAATTTCATATAAGGAAGTTAGGAAAAGTGAAATTAGTACATGGTGTTGGGATTGAGACAACCTGTATGAAAACAATCAACCAACAAGAGTTTAGAAGGAGTTTGGATCTGAAAAAGGATGATGTTGTTTTTACAAGTGTGGGTGAATTGACAAGACGTAAAAACCATGAAGTTACGATTCGAGCTATGGCTAAAATAGTAAGAAAACATAAAAATGTAAAGTATTTAATTTGCGGAACTGGAAGATTAGAGCATTATTTAAGAAAAATAATTAAAAAGTTAAAACTTGAAGAAAATGTTAAGTTAATGGGATATCGTACTGATATCAATGAGATTTTAAGTGTGACAGATTGTTTTCTTTTTCCATCTTTGCAAGAAGGATTGCCTGTTGCTGTTTTAGAAGCAATGAAAATGGAATTACCTATAATCTGTTCTGAGATAAGGGGAAATATCGATTTAGTCGAAAATTTTAAAGGCGGTTATTATTGTAGGAAAAAATCAAGTGACGACTATGCTAAAAAAATTAATATAATTTTACAAGATAAAAATTTGGGTAGACAAATGGGGGTAAGAAATAAAAAAAATCTATCTAAGTTTGATCTTAAACATATATCTCATAATATGAAAGAGATTTATAGCAATTTAAACTGAAAGAGAAAAGAGAGGGATAATTAGTGTAATGGTTAAAAACTATAAAAAAGTACCTCTAGTGTCTGTTATTATGGGAGTGTATAATTGTGATTCCGGTAATATGTTGATTAAGTCTATTCAATCCATACTGAATCAAACTTTTCAAGATTTTGAATTTATTATATGTGATGATGCCTCAAATGATAAAACATATGAAATTTTACAGAAATTTAGTGAAGATCCTAGAGTAATCATCATTAGAAATGAAAACAATTTGGGATTAGCTTCTTGTCTAAATAAGTGTTTAGCAATAGCAAAAGGTAAATATATAGCTCGTCAAGATGCAGATGATTATTCGGATAAGGATAGAATAAGGTTACAAATAGAATTTATGGAATGTAATTCGACCTACGATTTGATAGGTAGTAATCTGCGATATTTTAATGATAAGGAAATTTGGGGGCAGTATAGCTTACCACAATTTCCTGAAAATAGAGACTTTTTATTTACGGTGCCGTTTATTCATGCTACGGTTATATTTAAAGCAGAATCAATAAGAAAACTAGGAGGATATAGAGAAGGTAAGATAACAAGACGTTGTGAGGACTATGATTTATTTATGCGAATGTATAGTGCAGGAATGCGAGGCACTAATATACAAGAATATCTCTATTTTGTTAGGGAAGATGAAGCAGCCCAAAAACGCCGTAAATATAGGTATCGTTTAGATGAGACTAGAATACGGATAAATGGATATAGAAAATTGGGACTATTACCAATTGGAGTATTATATGCGTTAAAACCTCTAGTAGTTGGATTAATACCAGATAGTGTATTGCAAAAATTAAAAGATTATTATTATAAAAGAAGGAGTTAGCGGTGAATAAAACATTTGTTAAGAATAGGATTGAAGGTTTTTTGAAGTATATGCCACTTTTAAGACAATTAGTAAAAAGGGATATTAAAGTTAGATATAGAAAATCTTTTTTAGGGATGCTATGGACAGTCTTGAATCCGCTAATGATGATGTGCGTCATGACGGTTGTATTTTCTACGCTATTCAAGTCTAACATTGATAATTTTCCAGTATATTTTTTAACGGGTAATCTGTTATTCGCATTTAATTCTGAGGCTACTCAGCAAGCATTATCTTCGATAGTGGGAAATTCGTTGTTAATTAAAAAGATTTATGTTCCTAAATATCTTTTTCCCGTATCGAGAGTAGTATCATGTTTAGTAAACTTTTTATTTTCTTTTCTAGCTCTATTAATTGTCATGGTTTTTACGAGAACCAAATTTCATTTAACAATATTATTAATACCATTGCCTATTATTGCTTTGATTTTGTTTACAACTGGATTGAGTTTATTACTTTCGGCGTTAACTGTGTTTTTTAGAGATATAGGTCACTTTTACAGTGTATTTATATTAGCGTGGAATTATTTAACACCTGTGTTTTATCCAGTTGATATTTTCCCGGATAATTTAAGATGGATTGTCGAGTGTAATCCTCTGTATCATTATATTTCCTATTTCAGATTACTGATTAGAGAGGGTACTCTACCAACACTAAAACTGAATGTTTATTGTTTTGGCATGGGAATTGCAATGCTTGGTATTGGTCTATATGTGTTTTGGAAAAAACAAGATAAATTTATTTTATATATTTAGAAATGGAGAATGCAATGGATAAAGATATAATTGTTGATGTGAATGAAGTGTCAATGATGTTTAATCTGAGTAGCGAGAAAGTAGACAATTTTAAAGAATATGTTATTAAATTAATTAAGAGGGAGCTTCTATTTAGTGAATTTTGGGCTTTAGAAGACATTTCTTTTCAAATTAGGAAAGGAGAGTCTTTAGGTTTAGTAGGGCTTAATGGTTCAGGTAAAAGTACAATGTTAAAAATCATTGCGGGGGTTATGAAACCGACTAAGGGGAATGTGGGGGTATATGGAACTATAGCACCATTAATTGAGTTAGGTGCTGGCTTTGATACAGATTTATCAGCGAGAGAAAATGTTTTTTTAAACGGAGCTATGTTAGGTTTTTCATCACGTCAAATGGAAGAAAAATTTGATGAAATTATGGATTTTGCAGAATTATGGGATTTTGTAGATGTTGCAATAAAGAACTTTTCATCTGGTATGTTGGCGAGGTTGGGATTTAGTATAGCAACAGTAAGTCGACCAGATATACTAATTGTGGATGAAATTTTAGCAGTAGGAGATTATAAATTTCAAGAAAAATGTGAGGAAAGAATTGATGAAATGATTAAATCCGGGACGACCATAGTAATGGTTTCACATTCTATTGAACAGATAAAACGCATCTGTAAGAAGGCAGTATGGCTAGATCATGGGAAAGCTAGACTAATAGGTGATGTAGAAGAGGTATGCAAAGAATATCAACAATAATATAATGGTGATGGAAGGGGACAAATATGAAAATTTGGTATTTAACAAGTGAATTTCCGCCAGAGTTTGGCGGAGGGATAGGAATGTATGTTGATCAAGTATCAAAAATGATGGCAAATAAAGGGCATGAAGTTACAGTATTTACAAGAGATACTATTAGCAATAAAGTGGAAAAACCACAAAAAAATTTACGATATATAAGATTTTTGCATAATCAAGGTGAGATATATCAAACTTTAGGATATTGGGCAGCATTGGCGCACCAATATTATGAGATTGTTCATAAATACTTGTTAGAGGAAGAGAAACCAGATGTTATTGAAATACAAGAATATGGTGCAATTGGTTATTATATATTGCAAAATAAATTGCTTGGAGACAAAAGTTTAGAAACTATTCCAATAGTAATACATTTACATACCCCTGTATTTGAATTATCTAGGATTAATCAGACGCCGCAGTATAAATTCCCTAACTATTGGGTTGGACAAATGGAAAAGTTTTGTATGAATGCGGCTGATTCTCTTGTTTGTCCGAGCCAATTTTTGAAAGAACAAATTCAATATATCGCACCAGAAAATCCTATAAAAGTGATAAATTTGCCTTATGAGATAAATGAGAAAGATTATCCAGAACGAATATATGATTCAAATACAATTATATATGGTGGACGTACTGAGTATAGAAAAGGGATATATCAAGCTTTAAAGTCATTCCAAGAACTCTGGGATGAGGGGAGTAAGGTGAAACTTAGATTATTTGGAGGGGACCCTTATTTCCATCCACTTGGAACTACAATAGGAGAAGTTATACGAAAAAAATATAAAAAATGGATAGACAATGGATTGCTAGAGCTAAATGGGCCAATAGAACCTGAAAAATTAGACTTAGAATTTTTAAAAGCGAGAGCCGTAATTGTTCCTTCTATTTATGAAAATTTTCCATATTCGTGTGTTACTGCAATGAGATTGGGTACACCGATGCTAGTCTCTAGGCAAGGCGGTCAAGCAGAGATGGTGCAAGATGACGGGAAGAATGGTCTGATTTTTGATTGGGAAAAAGATGATTTAAAGAGTAAAATCAGTCAGATTATGGATATGAATGAGACTGAGTTGAAAAATATGGGCGAAAACGGAAAGAAAAGAATAATATCTCTATGCAATATAGAAAAAAATACTGATTTGAGAGAAACATATTATAGAGAAGTTATTAATAATCATCTGCCAAAAAAGGAATTTCCATTTATCAACAGTGAGATTGAAAGAAAGAGTTTGATAGTTAACGATCCTTTTGTTCCAGGATTACTCTCTATAATAATACCATATTATAATTTAGGAAATTATATTATGGAGACTGTGGAAAGTGCAAATTATTCTAATTATCTAAATAAAGAGATAATAATTATTAATGATGGATCAACGGATAGTGATAGTTTAGAAAAATTAGAGGAGATAAAGAATAAATATAGTGAAGTGAAAATAGTTAATATTGAAAATGAGGGGTTATCAAATGCTAGAAATGTTGGTGCAACATATGCTAAAGGGGAGTTTATTACATTTTTAGATGCTGATGATTTGATAGACGAGAACTTTTATACAAGAGCAGTGTCAATTTTAAATAATTATGAAAATGTTTCTTTTGTATATAGTTGGGTTCAGTATTTTGATGGAAGCAGTGGGGTGTGGGCAACATTTAACACTGAAATGCCATATGTTTTATGTGCAAATATGTTGTCGGCGTTTGCAATAATAAGAAAAAATGATTTCCTTAGTTTTGGGAAAAACAGAAGCTCTATGGAATATGGAATGGAAGATTATGACGGTTGGTTGGGCTTAATTGAGAACGGATATTTTGGTGTCAGTATACCGGAGCCATTAGTTAAGTACCGTATTAGGAAAGATTCGATGTCACGACAGTTCAATCCAGACATGCGATTTTATTTATCTGAAATAATGACAACAGAACATAAGAATATTTATAAAAAATATGGTAATGAAATATATAATTTATTAATGCAAAATGGTCCTAGCTATAAATGGAATAACCCTACATTTGAAATTCTTATTGACAATGGAACTGTGGCTTCTGGCGCTGATCAAAATATATTTGCTTATAAAGCTGATTTACTGAGAATAGCAAATTCTAAATTTGGAAAGCGAATTGTAAACTTATTATTTAAATTAAGACTAAACCGTTTATTTAAATAGAAAAGAAAGGGAATAATTTATGGAAAGATTGGAATTCGGAGAAAGCTATGAGTATAATGCTACGGAAAGTGCGATACATTTAGCTAGATACGCACTAGCTAAGAATATGTGCAAGGATAAAATGGTATTAGATATTGCGTGTGGTGAAGGATATGGAACTTATTTATTAAGTAATTGGGGAGCTAAAGGCGTTGAGGGAGTTGATATAAGTAACGAAACTATAAAAAAGGCACGTAACTTATTTAAAGCAACTAATATTAATTTTGTATGTCACACTGCGGAAAAGTTAGATTATGAAGATTCTAGCTTTGATTTAATTATATCTTTGGAAACTATAGAACATTTGGATGAGCCCCATAATTTTTTGCAAGAAATTAAAAGAGTTTTAAAACCAGATGGAGTACTAATTTTATCTTGCCCTAATGACGAATATTTTATGAATATTGGAGGGGCACCAAAGAATCAATATCACAAACAAAAATATTCTTTCGATGAGTATTCGGACATGATAGAAAGCTATTTTGGGGGGAATTGTGATTACTATTTGGGGTATGCTGTAGGTGGTTTTATAAACATGCCGATATCGAATTGCAATAGTAATTCTAATTACAATTCGGTAAATTCTTTTCAGATGTTTAAACATAATAAAAGAAAAAATGATTTCTCTATTCCTTCTCATTATAACTTATCTAAAGAAAATTGTAGCTATTATGTGGGAATATGGGGAAAAAATAAAGATGTAGACGGAAATGCTGTGATATTTGCTAAAGATCAATGCAACCAACAAGTAGACTTAGAAAATAAGATGAAGTCTTTACAAATTGAAAGTTTAAAAAAAGAAATTAATGAGTGTGAAAAAGCAAAATCTTATAACAACAATGACAATGTTTCATTAGAGCTAGAGCGTACAAAATTATCATTACGATTGAGTGAAAAAGAGAAAAATATACTTACTGAGAATATAAATAAAAATTGGTTAGAATTGTGTAATCATAAGGAAGAAATCAACATGTATAAAGAGGAATTGCATAATATTTACAATTCCAAAACATTTAGATGTATGAAACACATTTATAGAATAAATGAAAGATTTAAAAAGTTGCGTAAAAGAGATGATAATCCAAAGGGTTAATGGAGGAACATGAAGTGAAAAGACAACCAGGTTATCAAGTGGAAAGAATTTCGTATTTAGCCAGTAAAAATCATATTTTAATTGGGGCGGGGATAGGCAAAAATTCTATGATTAATATTGGTGATAATGGTAGCAATTTAACAATTGCTGTTTTATCAATGAACCGTTCTAACTTAACAATAAAGTTAATGGATTCTATAAAAAGGTGTATGCCAGATTTTAAGGGAGAATTTTTGATTGGAGATAATGGTTCAGATGAAAAAGAAAAGTTGCTCATAAAAACAGTAATGGAAAACATGCCATTTCACTGTCGTATGATAGAATTTGAACAGAATTATGGTGTCGCTGGCGGTAGAAATAGATTGAACCAATATGTAGATACAGACTGGATTTTTCAACTAGACAATGATATATATTTTATTAACAATCCATTAGAAAAGATAAAAGAAGATATAGGAATATTGGGATGCCATTTTTTATGTATGCCATTAGTTAATAAAGATGATAATAAAGTGTTTTTGTATGGAGGAAATTTATATGTTGATCAAATAGATAGTACAATCACAGTTGGTGGTGGGACGGGCTATCAAATTGAGGGTGATTATAACGATATTGAAGCACCTTTTTTATGTACTTTTGTTCCTGGCGGAACCAGTATTATGAGAAAGGATACTTTTTTTAAATGTGGCGGATATGATGATAACATGTTTGTGGGATTTGAGGATACGGAATTTTCCATGAGATTATTCCAACAAGGTTATAAAATAGGAGGTTGTGGAATTGTAAGTCTAATACACGATCATCCTAAGCCAGAAATTGAAGTTGATGTTGAATATGAAAAACAAAGATTTTCAACAAGTAAATTATTTGAATCAGCCAAATATTTTGAGAAAAAGCACCGTATAAATGTTTGGAATCCATCAGTAGAAAGTTGGGTTAATGATCGATTAAAAAATTTATTAAATGAAGAGGAACCATCACAACAATTAACTACAGAGAATAATCAAAATATAAGGATAGGAATAGTTGTAGACAACCCCAATTGGGCTTTTCATAATATCGCCAAGCAAATAAAGAAGAATTTGAAATCGAAGTATATAATTGAAATTTATTATTTGTGTGATGTTGAAAATATTCTGAGTATTTTTTTACTAGCTGAAAAATGTGATCTAATACATTTTCTGTGGAGATCATGGATTCCATCTACATATAGTGACTATACAGAGTCGTATGCAAATAAATTAGGTTTATCGTTTAAAGAGTTTGAAGAAAGATATATAAGTAGTAAAATTATAACGACATCAGTTTATGATCATCTATATTTAGATGAAGACTTTGGTTTAACAGAAAAATTATTTTCATCGTCAACATCAATAATAAAAGGATATACCGTTTCGTCAAATAAATTGTTGAAGATATATAATGAAGATAAAAGAATATTAATGAAACCTAATCAAGTTATTACCGATGGAGTAGATTTAGAATTATTCAGACCTATAAATATTAAGAGATTTGAATCTCGAGATAATAATCAAACACTTGTAGTTGGTTGGGCAGGTAATAGTATGTGGGCTGCTGATAAAGAAGATTTTAAAGGTTTTCATAGTATTATTCAGCCTGTAGTGGAGTCTTTGAAATCAGATGGATATAATATTGAATTAAATATCGCTGACAGAAATATAAAGATGATTGAACATTGTGATATGCCTGACTATTATTCGAAATTAGATTTATATATTTGTGCATCAAAGATAGAGGGAACACCAAACCCTATTTTAGAATGCATGGCTTGTGGTGTACCATTCATATCTACAGACGTTGGAATCGTTATGGATGTCGCGGGTGAAAAGCAAAAAGAGTATGTCTTAGGTGAACGAAGTAAAAAAGAACTAAAAGAAAAACTAAAAGCAATTTTGGATTATCAAAACATTTTAAAAGAATTATCTAATGAGAATCTAAATAGAATACAAAGTTGGGATTGGAAAGTAAAAACAGAATGCTTCCGCGAATTTTTTGATAAACAATTAATTAAAATACATCAGAAAGGATAATTTGATGAACAAAAGTGGAAAAAAGATTAAATCATATGGAGTAATAGTATTTTTTGCTTGTATATTATTGATAAGAACTATTTACTTTTTATGCTATCAAAAGGGATATTTGTATGCAGATTCTTATGGCTATTTAGAGTTCGATTTTACAGCTTTAATAAATTTAGATTTTACTAACGGTAGGACCCCTTTTTATCCCCTTATTCTGAAGGTCATGGTGCTTTTATTTGGTGACAATGGATTTGGACTTGCAACTGTGATTTTTCAAGCGATTTTTTCTTATATAAGTGTTATATATTTATTTAAGATTATAAACTTGATTACTACGCATAATTGGATTTCTTATATATTAACATTTATTTATGGAACATCAACAATGATTTGTGGCTGGGACTTTGCAATTTTAACTGAATCACTCGCTTTATCAGGCACGATATTTTTTATATATTATGTATTTATGTTTATGAAGTATGATGAAAGTAGGTATGGAATAATAAGTAATATAATATTATTTATATTAATTTTTCTAAGACCAACTTTTCTATTATTTAATGTTATTCTGTTTGTATTCTTAATAATTAGATTAATTCTTAAGAAAAAAAACACCCTTAAAGTATTTGTTATATGTATTATAAGTTGGGTATTTATTTTTATTTATTCAGCATGCTTTTATTCTAGTCAAGGCATTTTTACAATTTCAGATCCTATGCCACGACAGTTAATGATAATTTGTATTGAGAGAGGCTATTATAAAAATAGTGATAATAAGGAATTTGTTAATTTAGTCGAGAATGGGTTGACTGAGACAAATAATGATATATGGGCGACAATGTGGCCTATCTTAGGATATTATGGACAAAGTGAAACTCAAAAGCTTGCTAAGGAATGTATAAAAAATAACTTTATTCAATATATAAAAGATGAAATAAGAATAACAGCTCAAACACTAGAGTCTGATTTTTACGCATATAGTGTTGACTTAGAAGATATAGATATTCGAATTAGTACAATAAGAAATATTTGGGAGAAAACAACTAATATAATAAAACCTATTCATGGTATTTTATTGAGTATGTGGTTGCTAATAATTGCTATTGCCAATCTGATAAAAAAGAAAAATTTATGTTGGATAGCAGGTGGTTTAGGGATATTTATCTTGGGGATTTTTACATCAACAATGATTGCAACTTGTGGAGAGTATATACGTACTATGATTCACATTATACCATTTATTTTTATAAGTATTTCTTATGTATGTGCAAAATATCTCTATAACGAAGATTACTTTGTCGATACAATTTAATTGATTTACTAGTTAAAAATGAGGAGAAATATATGATTTACGATAAGATAATTATAGGAGCAGGTCTCTATGGGCTGTATTCTGCGCTATTTGCAGCTCGTAGAGGGGAGACAGTCGTTGTACTTGAATATGATGCAGAGCCGTTTAAAAGAGCGACTTATATTAACCAAGCAAGAGTGCATATGGGATATCATTATCCCAGATCATATTCAACTGCAATAAAATCGGCAGGTTATTTTGAACGATTCAATGAGGAATATGAATTTTGTATTCATAATAAATTCAATCAAGTTTATGCAACTGCAACGAACTTTTCATGGACAAATGCAGAACAATTTAAGAAATTTTGCTATCAATCGAATATACTTTGTGATGAATTACCATCGGGTAATTTTTTTAATAAAGGTCAGTGTGATGGTGCTTTTTTAACAGAAGAATACACATATGATGCACAGATATTGAAAAAGCATTATCTTGAAGAAATTGCAAAGTATAAAAACGTTTCTTTAGAATTTAATGTGCGTATAGATAAAATAATAAAAAATAAAGATTATTACGAGATTACTACATTAGGTAAGCAAGTTTATCAAACTTCATTTGTTTTAAATGCCACTTATGCTTCAACCAATCAAATACTAGATAAGTGTGAAGCTTTTAGAAATGAAGCATTTCGGATTAAGTATGAATTATGTGAAATTATTTTATGCCAAGTTAATGAAAAACTTAAGGATACTGGAATAACTGTAATGGATGGACCATTCTTTTCGATAATGCCTTTTGGTAAAACTGGATTACACTCATTAACATCAGTTACTTTTACTCCACATATTACAAGTTATACATCTATTCCTGAGTTTGAATGCCAAAAGAAATCTAATGGATTTTGTACGAACGAGTACTTAGGCAATTGTAATGATTGTGTTGGAAAACCAGAGACTGCGTGGAGTTACATGTCAAATCTTGCAAGAAAATATTTGAAAGAAGAATATCAGTTTAATTATAGTAAATCATTATTTTCAATGAAACCGATTCTAAAGGCTTCTGAAATTGATGATTCAAGGCCGACAGTAATAAAGATTCATAGTACAACACCAACATTTGTAAGTGTACTATCGGGAAAAATAAATACGGTATATGACTTAGATGATATATTAGTAAATGGAGGAAGTAGTGATGATATCAGTTAATAAAGAAAAAAACTTTGCATCGGCGGTTGTGTATATACATAACAATCAAAAACAAATTAAATTATTTATGGATACTATACTTGATGTATTTAATGCAAATTTTTTAAAATATGAAGTTATCTTTGTTAATGATTGTTCGAACGATAGTACAATTGAGCAAATAGAAAAATATACGGATGGCACCCGAAATGCAGTTGTTAGTATTCTTAATATGAGTTATTATCAAGGATTAGAATTATCAATGAATGCAGGGGTTGATTTAGCCATAGGGGATTTCGTTTTTGAATTTGATAATATCAATGTTGATTATAACGCGGATATGATTATGAAAGTTTACTATGAAGCTATTAAAGGATTTGATATTGTGAGTGCATCTTCTAATGGTAAAAAAAGAACGACGTCTTCGTTGTTCTATAAAATTTTTAATAAATATTCCAATATACAATATGCCTTAGAAACTGAAACTTTTAGAGTGTTGTCAAGAAGAGCAATTAATCGTGTCCATAGTATTAGTAAGACCATACCTTATAGAAAAGCAGTTTATGCTAATTGTGGACTAGAACTTAAAAATATAAAATATGAAGCGACTATAAATGATAATAAATTTGAAAATTCTAAACTAAGAAGTAAGTCAAATAGGAATCTTGCAACAAGTGCAATCGTATTATATACAGATATAGCTTATAAATTTACTAGTATAATGACAATGGTAATGATGCTAATAACAATAATTGTAGGAATTTATACTACTACTATATTTATAACAGGAAATCCAATTGCGGGTTGGACAACTCTTATGCTTTTTCTAGCGTTTGGTTTTTTTGGTTTATTTACTATTTTATCAATGGTATTAAAGTATTTAGTAGTTATTCTAGATTTGAGTTTTAAAAAGCAAAAATATGTATTTGAATCCATAAAAAAAATAACTAAATAGGGGGTATTAATGGATATTTTAGTTGGTTATACAGGATTTGTTGGTTCTAATCTTTATGAGAGTTATAGCTTTGATAAAGTATTTAATTCCCAAAATATTGAAGATGCTTTTGGGTTGAAACCTGATTTATTGGTTTATAGTGGAGTACCAGCGGAGATGTTTCTTGCGAATAAAGACCCAGAAGCTGATAGAAAAATTATAGAAAATGCAATTACTAATATTGAAAAAATAGAACCCAAAAGAGTAGTTCTAATATCAACTATCGGAGTATATGCTGTACCTAATGAGGTAGATGAAGATACTTTTATAGATAGTGATTCAGTACTGCCATATGGTAAAAATCGATTGATGTTAGAACGTTGGGTAGAAAAAAATATTGAAAACTATTTAATTGTACGTCTACCGGGGCTTTACGGAAAGAATATAAAGAAAAATTTCTTATATGATTTTATAAATATTATACCGAATATGTTGTCTGAGAATATTTATAGCAAGTTAAGTAAAGTGAGTACTATCATATCTAAAAATTATGAAATACAAAATAATGGATTTTGGAAATGTAAAACGGATATTTCAAAACAAGAAAGATTATTATTAAAACAAGAATTTATTGATAATGACTTTACCGCGTTAAACTTTACTGATAGTAGAGGCGTATATCAATATTATAACCTAAGAGAATTGTGGAAAGATATAACTATAGCACTTGATAATGGTGTTACAAAATTAAACTTAGCTGTTGAACCTGTTAATATTCAAGAAATATATTATCATTTAACAGGAAAAGAATTTACTAATATAATTGAAAAACCAGTCCCTGTATTTAATTTCTATACAAAACATGCAAGTATCTTTGGAAAACATGATAGATATATTAAAGCTAAAGAAGAAGTATTGAAAGATATTAAAGCTTTTGTTGACTACCAATTGAGAGTGATTGAGGGGGATAAATAATGAAATTATCTATTTCAAATATAGCATGGACGCATGATGAAGATTATAGTATGTACCAATTGTTATCTGAACGAAATATTAGTGGCTTAGAAATTGCTCCAACTAGAATTTGGACGGATACACCCTATGAACATATAGAAGATGCTAAAAACTTTTCAAAAATGTTATTAATGGAGTATGGATTAGAAATTTCCTCGATGCAATCTATCTGGTTTGGAATCACTGAAAATATATTTACATCTGAAGAGTCTAGGCAACGGTTAATTGAATATACTAAAAAGGCAATTGATTTTGCTCAAGTTATAAAATGTGGGAATTTGGTATTTGGTTGCCCAAGAAATCGAAAAATGGAAGTTGCAAATAAGGAAGAAGAAGTGTATAACTTTTTCAAAATTATTGGAGACTACGCATTTGAACATCAAACACGGGTTGCTTTAGAGGCGAATCCAGTTATTTATAACACGAATTTCCTTAATACAACAAATGATGCATTAAATTTTATAAAAAAAATAGATTCTAAAGGCTTATTAGTTAATTACGATTTAGGAACATGTATTTTGAATGATGAGAGCTTAATTGTCTTAGAGGAGAATATGGAATATATTAATCATATCCATATAAGTGAACCGAATTTAGAATTAGTTAAAAAGAGAAAAATGCACAATACTATTGCGGAAATCTTAAAAACTAATAAGTATAATGGTTATGTATCTTTAGAAATGAAAGTGCAAGAAAGCACGAATGTTATAATTGATGCAATAGAATATATAATGGAGGTATTTCAATAATGATATATGAAGGTATACAGGGAGTACCTAAATTTGATTGCTATGAATTTAAAGAAAAAGAAAGTAAGTATTGTATTTTAATACCTGTTATCAATGAAGGGGAACGGATACTTAAAGAATTAAAAAGAGCTCAAAAATATAATATTCATATGACTGCAGATATTATTCTATGCGATGGTGATTCAAATGATGGATCCACAAATGTCGAAAAATTAAAGAGATTAGGAGTTAATACTTTACTTATAAAGAAGGATTTCGGAAAACAAGGTGCCCAATTAAGAATGGGAATGTGGTTTGCTATTGAACGGGGATATGAGGGTGTTATTACTTTAGATGGTAATAACAAGGATAGTATAGAGGATGTACCTAAATTTATTAATAAATTGAAATCTGGTTATGATTTGGTTCAAGGATCAAGGTTTATTAAGGGGGGGAAAGCCATCAATACTCCATTTAGTCGATATGTTGCTTTGAGATGCATCCATGCTCCATTTATTTCATTTACAGCTAAACATTGGTTCACGGATACTACAAATGCGTATAGAGCATATTCAAGGAGATACTTAACTGATGATAGAGTAGTACCATTAAGAGATATATTTGTAACATACGAATTACTAGCTTATTTATCAGTTAGAGCAACTCAAATTGGTATGAAGGCTTGTGAGGTACCTGTTACAAGAAGGTATCCCCAAAAAGGGAAAACACCGACTAAAATAAGTTTTTTTAAAGGTAATAGCGAGTTGATGAAAATATTAGTGCTTAATATGCTACATAAATATGATGCATAAAGCTGTTAGTGGGTGAAAAATGTTAGAGTCGATAAAAAAAAATAAAAAAGGTATTCTACTAATGCTCATTTCATCAGTATGTGTTTGCTTGGGACAATTATTTTGGAAATTAGCAATTAATGATAATTTACCTATGTTAATATTAGGTTTCGTTTTTTATGGAATAGGTGCTTTAATCATGATAGTAGCATATCGATTTGGTAGTCTGTCTGTATTACAGCCAATGTTAAGTTTAAATTATGTATTAAGTATTATTCTTGGGTATTTAGTACTTAATGAAGTCATTACGTTAACGAAGTCAATAGGAATCTTCATTATAATTATTGGAGTTGTTCTGATAGGAGGCGGAGATGAGTAATTATATGCTTATTTTGATATTAATTTTTATGACTCTTATGGGAGCTTTCGCAGGATTATGTTTGAAGAAAGCGTCGGCTGACCTTGAGTATTCTGTCTTTGCTATTTTAAAAAATCGTAATCTATATTTTGGTGGATTTTTATATGTTATATCAGCTGTACTGAATATTATTCTTTTATCCAAGATGAATTATTCGGTAGTATTACCTTTAACTGCAATAACATATATTTGGACGTTGATATTGTCATCAATAGTACTAAAGGAAAAGGTAACTAGAAAAAAAATAAGTGGTATTGTCTTAATTGTAATGGGTGCAATTGTATTAGTTTTATAAATTAGATAAAACAAAATAATAATAAATTAAAGATGAGAGGGGAAAATATGGCAGTATTAATAACAGGTGGTGCAGGATATATAGGAAGTCATACTTGTATTGAATTATTAAAACAAGAGGAAGTTGTCGTTATTGATAATCTTTGTAATTCAAGTGAAGAGGCATTACGACGTGTTGAACATATAACAGGTAAAAAAATTAAATTTTATAAGGAAGATTTATTAAATCGCGATGCAGTGGAAAAAATTTTCAAACAAGAAGATATTTCATGTGTAATACATTTTGCTGGACTTAAAGCAGTTGGAGAATCAGTAGAAAAACCGCTTGAATATTATTGGAATAATATAACTGGTACGCTGATTTTATTAGATATAATGAAGAAGCATTCTGTAAAAAAGATAATTTTCAGTTCTTCAGCTACGGTTTACGGAAAACCTGAAACAGTTCCAATAAGTGAAGAGTTTCCTTTATCCGTTACTAATCCCTATGGTAGAACAAAGTTAATGTTAGAAGAAATATTAACTGATTTATATACAGCCGATCCAGAATGGAGTATAGTCTTATTAAGATATTTTAATCCTATAGGAGCACATAAAAGTGGAATGATAGGTGAAAATCCTAAAGGAATTCCTAATAATCTAGTACCATATATTACACAAGTTGCAATAGGTAAAATGCCATATGTTCGGGTATTTGGTAACGATTATGATACGGAAGATGGAACGGGTGTACGAGACTATATTCATGTTGTTGATCTAGCAATAGGACATGTTAAAGCTAAAAAATCGCTTGAGAATCGAGGTGTTCACATATTTAATTTGGGTACAGGAATTGGATATAGTGTACTGGATATGATTAAAGCTTTTGAAAATGTATCGGGTAAAAAAATACCATATGAAATCCAAGAAAGAAGAGCAGGCGATATTGCTACCTGTTATGCGGATCCTACGAAGGCTTGGATTCAGCTAGGGTGGAAAGCGCAATACGGATTAAGTCAAATGTGTGAAGATAGTTGGAGATGGCAGGAAAATAACCCTAATGGTTATGAATGAAAAACGATTAACTGAGAAAATAATGAAAGGGTTATTAAATAATGAAATATTTTGGTACAGATGGGTTTCGTGGTGAGGCAAATGTTATTTTAACTGTAGAACATGCATATAAGATAGGGCGGTATATAGGCTGGCACTATGGTAGAGATCATAAAGCAAAAGTAGTTATTGGTAAAGATACAAGAAGAAGTAGTTATATGTTTGAATATGCATTGGTTAGTGGATTGACAGCCTCCGGAGCAGATGTATATTTACTTCATGTAACAACAACACCGAGTGTGGCGTATGTAATAAGAACTGAAGATTTTGATTGTGGAATTATGATTTCTGCTAGTCATAATCCTTATAATGATAATGGTATAAAGATAATTGATTCAAAAGGACATAAGTTGTCTAATGATCTTGAAGAAAAAATAGAAGCATATATAGATAATAATACTACAGAGCTACCATTAGCAATAAAAAATAATATAGGTATTGCAACTGATTATGTTATGGGAAGAAACAGATATGTTGGATATTTAATATCAATAGCTACAAGGTCATTCAAAAATATGAGAATTGGTTTGGACTGTGCAAACGGGAGTGCATCATCTATAGCGAAAAGTGTTTTTGATGCTTTAGGTGCTAAGACATATATTGTTGGTTCTGAACCTAATGGAACTAATATTAATTTTGAATGTGGTTCTACTCATATTGAGAATTTACAGCGTCTTGTTAGAGAAAAACAATTGGACTTGGGATTTTCTTATGATGGCGACGCAGATCGGTGTATAGCCGTCGACGAATTAGGTAATGAGATTAACGGTGATCATATTCTATATATATGTGGAAAGTACCTTAAAGATAAAGGAAAATTAAATGGAAATACAGTAGTTGCAACAATCATGTCAAATTTAGGATTATTTAAGGCCTTAGAAAAAGCAGACGTTAACTACGTGAAAACTACAGTAGGTGATAAATATGTTAATGAGAAATTGGTTAGAAATGGATACTCCTTAGGTGGAGAACAATCTGGTCATATTATTTTTAGTAAACATGCAACTACCGGGGATGGTATATTAACATCGCTTATGATAATGGAAGCTATATTAGAGCAAAAGACAACTTTAGCTAATTTATCTAATAAGATAACAATGTATCCTCAGAAAGTAAAAAATATTTTAGTAAATGATAAAAAAGCCGTTGTAAAAAATGAGATGGTTTTAAAGATGAAAGATAAAATAATAAGAGAGTTAGGAGAAGAAGGTCGAATTTTAATTCGTGAGAGTGGAACTGAACCAGTTATAAGAATTATGATAGAAGCTAACTCTGATCAATTATGTGATAACTATATTGAACAAATGTATAATGTTATAAATAAAGAAAATTTATCTAGAGAATAAAATGCTTATAAATAAAATATTTTGAGGGATAACTTTATAAATATGAGATTTATGTAAAAGATATAATGAAACAAAAAATATAAGTATATTAGGATGGTTACCATGTACAATTATCTAATAGTAGGAGCAGGCCTATTCGGCTCAGTCTTCGCACATGAAGCAAATAAAAGAGGAAAAAGCTGCTTAGTAATTGATAAAAGAGATCATATAGCAGGAAACATCTATACAGAAGATGTAGAGGGTATCAACGTTCAAAAATATGGTGCTCATATCTTTCATACATCAAATAAAGATGTATGGGATTATGTAAATCAGTTCGCAGAGTTTAATCACTATATCAATTCACCAGTTGCAGTATATAAGGACGAGCTTTATAACTTACCTTTTAATATGAATACATTCAGCAAACTATGGGGAATCCGTACACCAAGCGAAGCGAAAGAGCACATTCAAAACCAGATTAAAGAATTGAATATTGGAGAGCCAAAAAACCTAGAGGAACAAGCGTTATCCTTAGTTGGTACAGATGTATATGAGAAATTAATCAAAGGGTATACAGAGAAACAATGGGGGAGAAATTGTACAGAACTTCCATCATTTATTATCAAACGTTTACCACTACGTTTCACCTATGATAACAATTACTTCAATGATCCATACCAAGGAATCCCTAAAGGTGGATATACAGCAATCATTGAGAAGATGCTTGAAGGTATTGAAGTAAAAACAAATACCGATTACTTTGAACTCATAAAAGAACAACCAGATATTGCTGAGAAGATTGTATTCACAGGTATGATTGATGAATTCTATGATTATCAATTAGGAGAATTACAGTATCGTTCCTTACGATTTGAATCGGAAGTATTAGAGGAAGAGAATTATCAGGGGAATGCGGTTGTTAATTATACGGAGCGTGAAGTGCCATATACACGTATTATAGAACACAAACATTTTGAATTTGGAAAACAGCCACATACAGTGATTACTAGGGAATATCCATCTGAATGGGAGAAAGGTTCAGAGCCATATTATCCTATTAATGATGATAAGAATGGAAGTCTATATGAGAGATATAGGGAATTGGCAGAAAAAGAGGCTAATGTAATCTTTGGTGGAAGACTTGGCCAATATCGTTATTATGACATGGATAAGGTAATTGAATCAGCACTACGAGAGGTAGAAAAAGAATTTGTAACTGTTCAGAGCCAAGCAGAATAATTTTAAAATGCATGTTGAATGCTTGCATTCAGAAATGCTTTTTAGAATTATTCTATTTGGCGGATACCGCCACATCGAAGAAAACCGTAGGTTTATCGAGATTAGTTCTGAACAGTTACAAGAATCTAAAAGTAACTGATATAGGAATGTCGAGGCTATTTAGTCTCGGCATTTTTTGAAGTCATTAATTGTAGTTAAGATATCTTAGAATTCTAGTTAATGAAATTGAAGGTAAAAATGAGAAGAATAATGAATTACAATTTAATTTTCGTAAGCGCCTTATTTTAGGGTATATTTTCAAATTAAATAACCTAGCCTATAAT
>ERZ781271.67-NODE-67-length-28715-cov-12.327739_pt1 | contig 28715 bp, 27 predicted proteins | sample MGYA00375849_ERZ781271 | MGnify/ENA primary metagenome ERZ781271 (study PRJEB29790, sample SAMN06051245) | human gut metagenome | host: Homo sapiens | place: USA: Cincinnati, Ohio | collected 2013-06-10 | study: EMG produced TPA metagenomics assembly of the Gut... | reverse complement strand
ATAGGGGGACTATCTGCGCCAATTTACTGGCAAGGATGCGTTTTCATAATAAAAGTTATATCAACTACTACTTAAGCGTCAAAATCTATAAAATAACTTTGACCTCTACTAGTAATAGATAGAGTAGCAAGATTGAAATTGTCTGTCATAACGTCAATCTTATATTCAAAAACATCATCTTCATGGTTTTTAGATAGATATAAATAAGAACCATTATCTTTATCTTCAATGAAATCTGAAATTTCTGTATAGATGGAACAACCATCAACTTTCTTTGGATAACCAGATTCTTTTATTTTTTCTTCAATTGCTGCATAAAATTCTTCCATTAATTAAACCTCCTAATTATCGTTATCAAGGTAACGATAGCGTTTCTTATAAACTGCGGTATCTATTCCATCTTCGTACTTATTGAGAACTTTATAAACGGCTTCTTTCCTTCTAGAAGCTTCTTCTTTTTCTAGTTGCTTATCATAAGCTTCTTTCTCGATAACATATAGATAGCAATGGCGACAGTTATCTATTATTTCTTTCTCTTTTACCATACCTAATTTAGTCACAATATTTATAGAACGTGCATTCAACTTGTCAATTGAAGCAACAATTCTTTGGATACCTAGATATTCAAAAGCGTATGATAAAACGGCCTTGGTACATTCTATGGCGTATCCCATTCCCCAATGGTCTCCATCCAATAGATAGCCTAATTCGATTTCCAGCCGATTATCAATGGTACGATTTTGGATTCCACATCGTCCGATTAATTGGTTGGAATCTTTTTTAAAGACTCCCCATAGACCATAGCCAAAGAATGAGTATACATTGTTTATATATGCCTTATGTTTATCAATTTCATTCTGTAGATAATCATCAATATCATCTATATATTCTCGTACTTTAGGATCTTGATAGATCTTATACATCGTTTTAATATCATCCACGGTAAGTTCACGAATTACAAGACGTTTGGTTTTGGTGATCTCTACTGGTAGACCATAAGCTCGTCTATATTCACTCTCTATAAAATGATAATTAACATCTTGAAAGCTTTCGATTAACACACAGGCGCGACTTAAATCTTGATTTCCGGAATTGGGATTAAGAAAACCAATCGTTTTTATCCCTGCTCCTTCTGCGGCAATTGTACCATTCATAGAATCTTCAATTACCATAGCTTGTGAAGCTGATATCCCGAGTTCTTTTAGTGCAAGAGTAAAGATTTCTGGATCAGGTTTTGAATGTTCTACAAAATCTCCACTTATAATTTTATCAAAATATTTATAGATTCCAAGTGTTTTTGTAACATGCAAGATATCTGCTTCAGGTGAAGAAGATGCTACGGCCATCTTAATACCGTTGCGATATAGATTCTGAATAAGTGTTTTGACAAACGGAATAGGTGGATATCCTTCTTCATTAATCATCTTTCTTTTCATAACTTTATTTGCAAGTATTAATTCGTTAACCGTTGTATCCAGCTTATAATCATCGATGATTTGCCTCATCGTATCAGTATTCGATAAACCAATGAATTGGGAACAATAGTCTAATGTTAATGCTACTCCAAAATCTTTTAATGCATTAATTAAGGCTTGTAAGTTGAGTGGTTCAGAATCAACAAGTACACCATCCATATCAAAAATAACTGCTTTTAGCATAGAACCCCCTCCTAAGATATAAAATCAGTATTAAGTTTATCACCTTTTTCTGGTTCTGTACAGTGTGTTTATTTGGGGTAAATCAAATGCCACTTAGAGCACTTGATTTTCTTTCTATAGGTATATTGTCGGAACTTCGCCCCTTCGCATAACAAGCTCAACAAGATCTACGTTCTAATTATGGATAATGGTTGCATATATTAATAAGAATACGATAATACCAGTATAATTCTGTAATTAATGAAGGTTAGGAGAGGAAAGCTATATGTTAAAAGCTGAGGAGTTTTCTTTTAATGAAAACATTACTGTGGTAGATGATGCACAATTTCAAGCGCATTATTCGCTGTACGAAGGATATATTAAAAAATATAATGAGATCGATGCGATATTTAAGGCAGGAGACGATCAACCAGGTGAAGCGAACTCTACATATAGTAAGTTTCGTGGATTAAAAAGAGGAGAGAGTTATTCTCTTAATGCAATTATACTCCATGAATTATATTTTAGTAATATTGGCGGTAAAGAGAATGTGGTTCCTGATAGCGTGCTTAAACTAATTGAGAGAGATTTTGGCACCTTTGAAAACTGGGAATTGGATTTTATAGCTACAGCAAAGGCAAGCCGTGGGTGGTCAATTCTTGCCTTTGAACAGAAGACTCAGAGATTTATGAACATGAGTTTAGATACACACGATATGGGAGGGATTGTTTTAGGTTTCCCACTCATAGTGCTTGATGTTTATGAACACGCATATTTTATGCAGTATGGAACCGATAAGGTTTCCTATATTAATAATTTTTTGTATAATGTAAATTGGTTGACAGTGAAAGATCGGGCTGAATTATTTTATAATCTTTCTTGAGGGTAAAATATGCTGCTTCTTGCCCTTTGTCCGAGTATATCTCTGCGGAAAATCAGTTACAATAGCTGTAACACGTTGCTTTCTTAACTTATGGAATGTTCGGTCGCGATTCACGGTCCAAACGATGAGATCGTAGTTATATTTTCTACATAAGTAGATTAAGAAACGTGTTACTAGATAATAATGCGCGGCTATAAAATCAGCATTCGTATTCTTTAATCGTCTAATTGGATATAGTTCTTGTAGACGTTGTGGAAGAGATGCACCCTCAAGTCCTATTAACAGACCTGTCCGAATATTTGAGTCTATGCGCTTCACTTCTTTTATTATGTTATCCGAAAAACTAATCATAATGAATTCGTCATAATTGAAGTAAGCAGTAACCAGGTCAACTACCTCCTTTTCATAACCGGATTCTTTGAATTCAATATCTAGATGAACCTTACCTTGACATAGTTTTAGGACATCCTCTAAAAGAGGAATCTCTAATCCCTTCTTGTTTGCGATTGTAGTAAGCCTATGATAGGTTAAATTACGAATCTTTTTGCCGCCGATAGTTGGATTATGATAGATTATTAATTTCTTGTCCTTTGTCTGACGTATATCAAACTCTACCATTTGTAGTTTTAAGTCTATCGCTATCTGAAATGCTTCTACTGTGTTTTCATATTTTGCAAGGCTTTTAGCCCCTCTATGTGCAATAATAAGTGGTTTTCTTCTTTTCATATTTTTGTCCCCATTGCGTATTTATTAGTGTTATTATTTTATACCAAACTAACGAAAATTGGAAGTATTTACTGGCGATTTTTATATGGATATATCTTATAAAAAATGATATTATTGGAATATATAGGAAGATGAAAGGTGTTAAGACTATATATAGGAGTTAGGAAGTTGGAATACTCTTTGTAGTAGGTAACCTTAAGGCACAATTATATTGTTGAAGTGAAAGAGAGTTCTATAAATTACCAAAATGGTATAAAAGAGAGGAGTAGGTATAGAGTTATGGAAGAATTTGTTAAAGTATCTACGATTATTAAGAATATGGAACAAGTTATTATTGGTAAAAAGGACAAGATCGAGATGGTAGTCATTGCGCTCTTGGCGAAAGGGCATATTTTGCTAGAAGACGTTCCTGGGGTAGGAAAAACAACACTAGCAAGTGCATTGGCGAAATCAATATCATGTGGATTTTCAAGAATAACATTTACACCAGATACATTACCAAGTGATGTTACTGGGATCTCCGTGTATAACATGATGACAGGACAATTTGATTTCATGAAAGGTGCAGTCATGAACCATATTATTCTTGCTGATGAGATTAATCGTACTTCTCCTAAAACGCAAGCAAGTTTATTAGAGGCAATGGAAGAAAAGCAGGTTACAGTAGATGGTAAAACAACAGTGTTACCAGATCCTTTTATGGTTATAGCAACACAAAATCCAATTGATTACTTGGGTACATATAATTTGCCAGAAGCGCAGCTAGACCGATTTTTAATCAAGTTGTCGATCGGATACCCATCAAACGAAGATGAACTATTACTAGCGCAAAAGTTTATATCTGGGACAAGTATCAAATCAATCTCTTCCGTGGTGAATGAAGGAGATATCCTTACAATGCAAAATGAAGTGGATCAGGTTTTAATTAAAGAGCAACTATTAGCATACATTGTTAATCTGGTAGACGAGACGAGAAAGAATGCCAATATAGTATTGGGCGCAAGTCCTAGAGCAATGTTAGCTTTGATTCGTGCAGCTAGAGCAAAGGCGTATATTAGTGGAAGAGATTACGTCATACCGGATGATATATTAACGATGATTGAACCAGTATTAGAACATAGAATTGTGGTAACTCCTGAAGCACAACTTAATAAAATGGATGCCAAGAAGGTGCTGAAATCAATTGTTTCAGTATTACGAATACCATATTAATTAATGTGAAAGGGGTCGCCATATACATGAAGATATATAGATATATCCTGCTGGCATTCTTAATTATAACAACCGTTTTTGTAAGTAATCATGGTGGCAATGTATCCTATGCACTCTTTTATTTAGCTATCATACTACCAATCATTGCATTCATATATACGTTATATGTGTATCAAAGTTTTCGAATCTATCAATCGATTGATCGAAAGACAATTGTTAAGGGAGAGATGGTGCCATATCGTTATGCTGTATCGAATGAGCAGTTTCTTACATATAGGAGTATCCAAGTGAAATTTTTTGATAACAAGTCACAGGTAGTTGGGGCTAATTCAAACACAGAATACACCTTGTTACCTGGCGAACGAATTGAGAAAGTGACGAACCTACGATGCAACTATAGAGGAGAATATGAAGTGGGTGTGAATTTTGTAGTGATAACAGATTTTCTAAGAATATTAGCAATCACTTATCCCCTACAATCAAAGTATAAGGTAACCGTATTACCTCGAGTACTAAGTTTATCGAGGCTTAGAATCTTACCGATTGAGCAGGATTCAAAGAGGACAGTAACGAACAGGAATTCAAAGGAAGTCGAGATGGATACAGAGCTTCGTAATTATGCATATGGTGATAGCCTAAGAAGAATCCATTGGAAGGCAAGTGCGAAGCAACAATCTTTGCTGACTCGTAAGATGACTCAAAATCCTAGACAAGAGATGAATTTGTATCTAGATCTTTATAAATTAAATGAAAAAGAGATGGATAAGATTATTATCGAAGATAAGATGATTGAGGCGGAGCTTTCTATCGTTAAGTATAGTCAGAAGAATGGTATTCCTATGAATGTGTACTTTGAACAAGACGGTTTGAATAAAATACGAATTCAAAGTCCAACTGATTTCGAAAAGCTATACAAAGAGAGTGCAACGCTTAAATTTAATCAAAAGGTTCCAATTCATGAATTGTTAGCGAATAACATATTAAATATGGAAGTTTGTATAATGCTTGTTCACAGACTTGAAGATGCATTGTGTATCCAGTTGCAAAGTTTAATGAAAAAGGGAACAGAAGTGGTATTACTTTATTTTACTTCAGAGATAGACGAAAAAGAAAAGATAAAGATTGAAACACTCCGTTCTTTGGGAATATGTGTAAGAGAGATTTTACGTGAAGATGAACTTACGGATATTCTCTAGAATTAGGCCTAATATTGGGGGAGGAAGCGTCATGAAGATATCGAATCAAGTGAAACAACGTATCTACCATATAATATCAATCACATTGCTTGCTACAATACTGACCTCCATTGTGAATGTCCTATATGATTTCAGGGTGAGTGGATTACTGATATCAGCGATTGCAGTAATAAGCATGGTAGTACTCTATCTAGTACATCACCATAGTAGAATATTTCTAGTGTTATTATTTAGCATAGTAGTAGTTATAGGGACATTTTTGTATCTAAAGAAAATTCCATTATTCTTACATATTCAAAATTTATGGAGCTTTGTAGTAAATTATATGAATGGGACAGAGGAACTTCATCGCAATTATGGAATCATATTGATCATACTTATTCAGGGGGTTGATTGTTTAATAGCAACGCTATTATGTAAACAGAATATGGTTAAGTACTGTAGTTGTGCTAGTACATTCATTGCAATTATTGTTATGAGTCTGGTTGGTTTTCCCTGTACGCGTATGTTGGTGGCATATGTGGTATTAATAAATCTAATACTATTAGTAGAGATTGGTTGTAATCAGATGGAGGCAACGAAAGAGAAGAAGCAAGTGGCAGCTTTGCATCTGTTACCAATCTGTTTTACAATCACAATCTGTGTATTCCTACTACCGATGAGAGAAGATCCGATCAGGTGGACTGGTATTCGCAAGGCAATCTCAATGATTAAGGAAAAAGGTGAGATTGTTAGTGAACAGATTAGACTGTATTTTGCGGGTAAAGATGGATCGTATGAGATGTCGTTCGCAGGCTTTTCTGATGGCGATTCTGATCTTGGTGGTGAGATAGGTAGTGATGAGGGGATAGCATTAAAGCTGAAAACTTCTACAACGGAGTACCCAAGGTACTTGATTGGTAATGTTAAGAATATATACAATGGAAGCAGCTGGACAACTAAGACAACTAAGATAACAGATGAATCATCTGAGTATATCAATGACTTGTATGAATTTGCGCTTGCACTATCGAGGTATCAGGCGAATGAAATCGATACTAAGAATTTAATAAAGTATGAGAATTTTGAAATCGTCTATGAAGATATTCGCACGATTACTAAATTTTATCCCCTCAAGACTTCTCGTTTCGTAGAATCTTCGGGGAATAAGGAAAAGACAGATTATTACGCGAATCTTCGTTTTAAGAAGTTAAAGGGAGAGGGAACGAATTACCTGACATATTATTATATGTTAAATATGGATAGTGAATTTTTAATAAATATGCTTAGAGATTCTGATACATTTACATACGATGGTTATGCCACTAGATTTGATCTAGAAGAGTTACAAAGCTTTGGGAGAGATTTATTTAAGCAAGGAATTAAGTGGGATACATTCAATTCTGCTTATATTGAGGTACTTAAAAATCGTAGAGATAGAATCTATAAGGATTATATCTCGTTACCAGAGGCATTACCAGACAGAGTAGGTCAATTAGCTGAGGAAATCACACAGGGGCTTACCACGAATTATGATAAGATGAAAGCAATTGAGCGTTACCTGAATTCACTGACTTATACCACTAAGACGATTGAACCAGAAAAAGGCCAAGATTTTGTGGATAGCTTTTTGTTCGAACAAAAAGAAGGATATTGTACTTACTTTGCAAGTGCAATGGCAGTTATGGGAAGGTGTCTTGGTATACCAACGCGTTACGTGGAAGGCTTTTATGTTGACTTTAAAGATAAGGAAGACTCTTATTATACAGTTAAGAACGCAGATGCCCACGCCTGGGTAGAAGTATACTTTGATGGAATTGGTTGGATTCCGTTCGAACCAACTCCTGGATATGTAGAGAAATTCTATAAAGAATGGAAACCAATTAGTATAGAAGAAAGTAATAGTTATCAATCATCAAATCCATATATGGGACAGAATCAACAATCACCAGAGATTTCTGGGCAAGAATATGATGAAGTTGAGGTAGTGAAGACGGATACAAGGATTAATACTGATGTAATATTCATTATTACTGGTATACTAGGTATAATAATGCTACTTTTCTTTATTTACTTTCTAGGAATTAGTCATAAGATGCGTCGCTTATACAAAGAGGCTGATAATGCTACGAAAGCAGTTGTAATCTACCGCAAAATTATGTATCATTTAGAAAAGATAGGATTATCATATACGAACACAGAGACCTTACAGGTGTATACAACTAGAATGGATCAAATTATATCAATAACACCATATTCTTTGAAGAAGGTAAATGATTTGTATATGGCTATCCGTTACGGTGATTATACAATCGCGGATGAAGAACTGGCTATAATTCTTGCATATGAAAAGGAATTTTATGAATATTTGAAGATTACCTATGGGAGAATGAAGGTAAGACGTCATCGATGGGAACTGGGTATTACGTATAAGAAATTATACAACTGGTAGTTTGTTAAGCAATTGAATAGAAAGGAAGAATAAATCATGCCATTTATTAATTCAAAAGTGTCTGTATCGCTTACAGATGAACAAAAGGAAGAGTTAAAATCGGAATTAGGGAAGGCAATCACCTTAATACCTGGAAAAAGTGAAAGCTGGTTGATGCTTGGATTTGAAGACAATTACAGTTTGTATTTTAAAGGGGAGGCATTTGAGAAAATCGCTTTTGTAGAAGTTAAGATCTTCGGTAATACCACATCAGAAGCTTATGATAAGTTGACTGCGGCAATTTGTGATATATTCAACAAAGTTGTTGGAGTAGATAAGGACAAAATCTATGTCAAATATGAAGAAGTTAGTCATTGGGGCTATAACGGATTTAACTTCTAATACTTAATAGCAATCAATAGGGAAGTACACAGTGTTTGATTAACTGTATACTTCCCTATTTTAGAACTTTGTCAGTAATAATACTATAAGATTGGTTTCTTGCGTAGAAGTATTTTCTCAAAGAATAAGCCCATAATAAACCATAGTGGAGCATAGTCAAATCGAATAACACCTTTTAAATTAAATTTTGCTTTGCTGTAATCCCAAGGACACGCTTTGTACTTCTTAAGTAATTCTCCTGTACAGAATTCCGTAATGAAGATACAGACTGTATAGATCCCTCCTCGTATTAACGTGTTCGTATTCTTCAGTAGCTTGCAAACTGGTGTTAGGAAAGCAGCTGCACCATAGATTGGAAACATCCATATGGATGTGTGGCAGGTTAGTTCAGGATCCTTATGTGAACGAAGGGAATGAAGCCCAGTAAAGCCACATTCCATACACCAACCTAATAGACCACATGTAATAAAATTAGTAAATAGATTTTTCTTCATGTATCTAGTATTTGGAGAAGAGTTAGGAATATTCTTAATGTGCAAAGGTGATTACATCCATATTTGGTTTCGACTGAGAAAAGAAAGTAGTAATGCAAAACGCATTGTGATATAATCAGTTAGAGTTTACAGAAAGGAATTATGCAAAAGTCAGACTGCATAGAAGAATAGATGGAAAGAGCAATAGTTAAATTAAGAAAAGGCGAAGGAAGAACAATCAAAGCAGGTGGAATGTGGGTTTTTGATAATGAAATCGACAAGATTACTGGTGAGTTTGAGAATGGGGATTTAGTATACGTACATGATTTCGATGACTATTTCATGGGGACAGGATTCATTAATACAAATTCTAAGATTACGGTACGTTTACTTTCAAGAAAGAAAGGACAAGAAATCGATGATGCATTCATTACTATGCGAGTGAAGAATGCTTGGGAATATCGCAAGAAAACCGTTGATACGAGTAGTTGTCGTGTAATTTTTGGTGAAGCGGATTTTCTACCAGGAATCGTAATTGACAAATTCTCAGATGTTTTAGTAGTGCAATCATTAGCTTTAGGTATTGACCGTCTCAAGTTGCAAATCGTTGAAGATTTAATTGCATGTATGAAAGAAGATGGAATTACTATACGTGGTGTATACGAACGTAGCGATGCCAAAGTACGTACGAATGAAGGTATGGAGAGAATAAAAGGATTTATCGGAGAACCATTTGACACGAAAGTTGAAATCGTAGAAAATGGCGTTCGTTATATGGTTGATGTTGAAGAAGGACAAAAAACTGGATTCTTCCTAGATCAGAAATACAATCGTAAAGCAATTCATAAATTATGTAAAGGAGCGAAAGTTCTTGATTGTTTTACACATACAGGTTCCTTTGCTTTGAACGCAGGAATTGCTGGTGCAGCCAGTGTTCTAGGCGTTGATGCTTCTGATCTTGGTTGCAAGCAAGCAACGGAGAACGCTGAACTTAATGGGTTAAAAGATACGGTTAAGTTCTTATGTGCAGATGTATTCGATTTATTACCAGAATTAGAGGAAAAGGGTGAAAAATTCGATGTTGTAATACTTGATCCACCAGCTTTCACGAAATCAAGAAATTCAGTAAAAAATGCAGTAAAAGGATATAGAGAAATCAATCTTCGTGCAATGAAGCTAATTAAAGATGGTGGTTACCTTGCAACTTGTTCTTGTTCTCACTTTATGACGCCTGAATTATTCACAGAGACAATTGGACAAGCAGCTAGAAATGTGCACAAACGTCTTCGTCAAGTAGAATATAGAACACAAGCACCAGATCACCCAATCTTATGGGCAGCAGATGAATCGTACTACCTAAAATTCTATATTTTCCAAGTATGTGATGAAAAATAATAAAGCTTATTAGACATATATGAAACTCTTCTTCATACCTACCAAAATGGTTTGTCTTTAGGTATGAAGGAGAGTTTCGCAATTGTATAAACAGTTTTATAAGGAAAGAGGGGTACAAATGAATTATTATGATTCTATGAGATATATGGATGAAGTCGCTAAGTTTGGTAGTGTACTTGGTTTAGAGTCAATAACAGAACTGCTAAAGCGCCTTGGTAATCCACAAGATCAATTACAATTTGTGCATATAGCAGGTACTAATGGAAAGGGGTCTACAGCTGCGTATGTAGCTAATATTATGGCTGTGGCTGGGTACAGAATTGGTAGATATATATCACCAACGATTCGTTGTTATTGCGAGCGGATACAGATTACTAGTAAGGCTAAGTCGTCCAATGTGGAAACAATATATATAACGGAAGAAGCTGTTGCAAGGCATATAACACGTATAGCTGATGTATGTGATGAGATGGCGTTAGATGGCTTTCCCCATCCTACACCTTTTGAAATCGAGACAGCGATGTGCTTTCTTGAATTCATAGAGCAAGACTGTGATTTAGTTGTATTGGAAGTTGGCATGGGAGGACGATTAGATGCTACGAATATAATTAAGAATACAAGAGTAGCCACCCTTACATCAATTAGTATGGATCATATGCAGTTCTTAGGTGATACCTTAGCTAAAATTGCATATGAGAAAGCGGGAATTGTGAAAGAAAACTGTAAGGTTGTATCATATAAACAACAACCAGAGGCTATGGAAGTTATTAAATCGGTATGTAAGGAAAAAGATGCAGAATTATTGATGACGAATTTTGATGCAATACAGAATATAAATTATGGTATTGATAAAACTGTATTTGATTTTACAATAGCAGAGAAAAATTTTCAAAATTGTAATGAACTAAAGAATCTTAAGATTCACCTGTTAGGCAAGATGCAAGTTAAGAATGCGGCGGTAGCGATCAATACTGTATTAATGTTGAAGAATATTGGTTATGAAGTAACAGTTGAAAGCATATATGCTGGACTAGATGTAACAAGCTGGAATGGGCGTTTTGAAAAGATTTATGATAACCCTACAATAATTCTTGATGGGGCACACAATGAAGATGCCGCGTATGCTTTGTTAGAAGCACTTGAACTATATTTTCCTAGACAAGAATGTATCTATGTAATGGGGGTACTGGCAGACAAAGAGTATGAGAAGGTATTAGCGATAACAGCAGAGAAAGCAAAGTCAATCTATACCATAACGCCTAAGAATGCAAGGGGATTAGATGCAGAATCTCTTGCAAGGTTTGCAATGCATTATTGTGGTAATGTGAAGGTTACTAGTTCAGTAAAAGAAGCATTACAGTTAGCTATAGAAGAATCAGACAAAGGTAATAGAGAAAAGACACCAATAATCGTATTTGGTTCCCTATCTTTTCATGAAGAGGTGTATTCAGTGTTAAAGTAAGGAACTCAAACTTCGCACTTGAAGTTTCCCTAGAGTAGCTAACTGCAATTTGTTTCATATTATAACTATTAAAACAGTTGATAGTTGTAAAAGATCACGAACTAATTCAGAAGAACCGATTTCTACGTTATTTTTTTCCTTATTATGGCCGATATCTAGAACAAAGGGTGAAAGAATATAAGCTATATACGTTAATCTTTCAGCTAAACTTAATAATAGGGTTTGTATAAAGGATAGGGTGAGAGTATGTTTATCAGTAACACAATGAATGCATTGAACATGTTAAAAGAGCAGCAAATGAAGTTAGATAAGCAGAATGAAAATAAAAAAAGTTCTTTTCAATTGGATTCCATTCTTAATATAGAGGAAGATCCAGAGAGAGTACAAGCAAGGCTGAAGAGTATCCGCGCCAAATTATCATTAGGGAAGAAACTTACAGCAGCAGAATTAGAATATCTACGTCAACACGATCCGGTGTTATATATGAAGGCAATCAAGATTGAGATGAGCCGTAAGATGATGAGAGAACAGATAAAAAACAGTAAAACGAAAGATGAGGTACAACGTGTCGTATCTAGTCATATGTCAGGAGTACGAGGTACGAACGAAGATTCTCAGATGGAACAAGCTGCGATTGCTGATGAATCTGCCAAGGCTATGAAAAGCAAACGATACATTGAATTACCTACGGCTAAGGAGAAGCGTAAAGAGGAAGAAGAGGAAAAACATAGTTCTACTTATACGAAGAAGAAAAAACACCAGGACGAACAAAGCCGTGGAGACAGATTTACATGCAAAATTTAATACGTTACTTGCAAATAGTGGATTGACTGGTATATAATAATCAGTAGTGAATAGTTATCAATTCTATAAGATTTAGGAATAGATCAGAGTATAAGGCATAACATGGAGGTCCCAATGGTAGATTTACTGAAGAGTAGAGAAGATATTGACCGCATAGATAGGCAAATTATTTCCTTGCTTGAAGAACGTATGGAGATAGCAAAGAATGTTGCGGAGTATAAGATTAGTGTAGGTAAGAAAGTGTATGACAAACAACGGGAAGATGAGAAATTAGAAACGTTAGGTTCTTTAGCCAGCAATGAATTTAATAAGCATGCTGCTCAGGAGCTATTCACACAGATTATGTCCATCAGTCGTAAATTACAATACACATTAGTAAAAACAGAGAGTGTTTCAAAATCTTTTGAGGCGATAGATAAACTACCAATTACGGCAGATACCAAGGTCGTATTCTTTGGTCAAGAAGGCACATATACACAACAATGTATGGAGGATTATTTTGGAACCGATATTGATAGCTTTAATGAATTGACATTCCGTAAGGTAATGGAAGCCGTTAAAGAAGGTAGAGCAGATTATGGAGTTCTTCCAATTGAGAATTCGTCAACAGGTGGAATTTCGGACATCTATGACTTACTACTAGAATATGATAATTATATAGTAGGAGAACATGTTGTTCAGATTCAGAATGCACTACTTGGTTTAGAAGGTGCAACAATAGAGAATCTGAAAACCGTTTATTCCCACCCACAGCCATTAATGCAGTGTGCGAAGTTCTTAGAAGAACATGATTATATTGAGAAGAAAGAATATCTAAGTACTGCGGCTAGTGCTAAGAAAGTTATGGAAGATGGGGACATTACACAAGCAGCTATTGGTAGTAAGAAGGCAGCGGGGTGTTATGGATTGAAGATTCTAAAAGATTCCATTAATTTTGATAATACCAATTGTACAAGATTTATTATAATAGCAAACCAGAAGATTTTTCTTAAGGATGCGAACAAAGTTAGCATCTGTTTTGAATTACCACATAAGAGTGGTACCTTATATAATATGTTATCTCATTTTATATATAATAATTTAAATATGGTAAAGATTGAATCAAGACCAATTAATGGTAAGAATTTTGAGTACCGATTCTTTGTGGATGTTGAAGGAAATCTATGTGATGCAGGGGTTATTAATGCGCTTCGAGGTATTAAAGAAGAGGCATCATCTGTTCGGGTGTTGGGTAACATAAAAAAAGAATAGACTGTAGATAAAATAGTAACAATAATAGTACAGATAGGAGAAAATATATGATTAAAGACGATTTTATTAATTTCACAATTGGAAAACAAAAACACATTGCATTAATTGCACATGATAGTAAGAAAGCAGAACTAGTAGATTGGGTTATGCAACATAGAGAGGTTTTAGAGAATCACATCTTATGTGGTACGGGTACAACGGCACGTTTAATCGCTGACAAAGTTAATCTACCTGTTAAAGGATACAATAGTGGACCACTTGGAGGTGACCAACAGATTGGTTCAAGAATTGTAGAAGGAAACATCGATTTTGTCGTATTCTTCTGGGATCCATTAGCAGCTCAACCCCATGATCCAGACGTGAAAGCGCTTCTACGTATTGCAGTTGTATATGATATCCCAATTGCAAACAATCGTGCAACTGCAGATTTCATGCTTACCTCGACATTCATGAATACAGAATATGAAAGAAAAGTTGAAAACTTCAACAAGACAATGGAAGCAAGATTAGAAAGTTTTAAAAATTAAATAACATTCTAGTGTCATATATAAAAAGGGTTTTGTGAAATCTAATATGGATTTTGCAAAGCCCTTTTATTGTAAAACAATATTCTTGAACACAATGTTATCACAATGTGTTCACAATTTCTTCAAAAGGCAATCACAAATTGAACATAATTTCTTGCTAAACTATATTCATCAAAGGAAATCAATTATAACTATTAGTTGAAAAACAACGAATAGTCAAATAGAACAGGTATAGTGAAAGGAGAAAATTATTATGAATAATGAAATGAATAATAATCAAGAAAATATGGAGAATTACGAAAACTTATACGGTTATCAACCAACTATCGATACAACTATAGTAGAAGAAACAATACAAGATGCAAAGAAAAAAAGAAGGATACCAAGTTTAGTAAAAGTTCCAGTTGCAGCAATTGCTTTCGGTGTTATTGCATCTCTTAGTTTTCAAGCAGTACAAGGAGGATTTTCTTCTTCAAATGGATCTGGTCAAAAATTCCAGACAAACCTTAATATTGACTCCAGTACAACATCAGATGCTGGAGTACAGAAAGTAACAACAGACTCATCTACATCAAACGGTGCAACCGATGTATCTCAAGTAGTAGAGAATGTAATGCCTTCAATCGTGTCTATTGATAGTACTTCGGTCGTACAACAACAAGATATGTTCGGTAGAGTTTATAACCAAGAAGCCACAGGAAGTGGATCGGGAATTATCATTGGACAGAATGATAAAGAAGTTTTAATCGTTACAAATAATCACGTGGTATCAGGGGCAAAAATGGTAGAAGTTACATTCAGCGATGAATCGAAAGCCAATGCGGAAGTAAAAGGTACCGATTCAGGTGCAGATCTTGCAGTAATATCAATACCGTTAACTAGTTTAACTGAGGATACAAAGAATACAATTCGTGTTGCAACATTAGGTGATTCTGATAACGTTAAAGTTGGCGAGATGGCTATCGCTATTGGTAATGCACTTGGTTACGGACAATCTGTAACTGTAGGTTATATCAGCGCGAAAGATCGTGAAGTTGCAACTGAAGATTATACAATGAAATTGTTACAAACAGATGCTGCAATCAATCCTGGTAACAGTGGTGGTGCTTTACTTGATTCACAAGGACGTGTAATTGGTATTAACTCCGTAAAATACGCGTCAGAAGAAGTAGAAAGCATGGGATATGCAATTCCTATAACTTATGCAGTTCCAATTATTAATGACTTAATGAGCAAAGTAGATATATCTGAAGATGAGCAGGCATACTTAGGTATTACTGGTCAAGATGTAACAAGTACAATCTCTGAAAGATATGGAATGCCAATTGGTGTTTATGTTGGTCAAGTAAGTGAGAAATCTCCTGCGAGTGAAGCTGGTCTTCACAGTGGTGATGTTATTACATCATTTAATAATAGAGAAGTTAAATCAATGTCACAATTGTCAGAACTACTAAGTAATAGAAAAGCTGGAGAAAAAGTAGAAATTGTAGTTAATAGATTAATTGATGGAAGCTACCAAGAGAAGACTCTTAGCGTAAAACTAGGTAGTAAGAGTGACGCAGCAAGTAGCCAATCCTCAAACCAAAGTAGCTCAGATGAAAGTCAAGGACAGGATAGTCAAGTACAACCAGGTAATGGTAGATAAATATACGAAAATTAAATAATGTATATGGAAGCATCTCTGAGTGAGTTAAAAGTAATTAACCCAGAGGTGCTTTTTATGAATACAAGACTAGTAAAAAGGTATAGAATAAAGGGAAAGCTAACAATAATTCCTAACTAACTAGGCTTAAAATTGCCAAACACCAGTTAGTATAGTATAATAAGAAATCGTGGAATGATATTATTTTTAATGATATTATTTTTGACGGTTATATATAAAATTAAGAAAACAAAAGAAAAATGGAGGTTTGTAATGGGAATTTTGAATTCAGAACTTAATTATGATTTAGTTTTAACAGATTTGAGCAAAAGTTGCATGAGTGAAGAGGTTTGTGGTACTTGTAGTCATAATGATTGTATTATTGGATATGCCAAAAAATGTATAACACAATGTTTTAAGGAAGAGAATACATATGTGGTAAATGGAGCGCAACAAATTCCACTTACAGATTTTAAAGTTTTCGATACAGAACATTTAGAAGAGGCAATTGCTCATATTTTAAAGCAATGTAAATCGTGTAAAGAGAATCATTTTGATAATTGTGTCATTAATATTATTAGAAATTGTTATGAGATTGGCTTGTTTGGAGAAATACAGAATTATGAAGGTAGTGCATTCCGCTATTTAAATCAGATTCATAATTCGCATCCTGAAATTGCAAATTCTATTATTAGCTTTTTCCATGAGACAGAAGAATAAAACAGATAACGGAGGATTGAAATGATACAGAAGAATAAAACAATAAAATTGGTTTTGACTGCATTCTTTATCGCATTAGGTCTTGTCTTACCTTTTGTGACGATGCAGATTCCAAGCATAGGTAATATGCTTTTACCGATGCATATTCCGATTATCTTATGTGGCTTCCTATGTGGCGGGCCTTATGGTTTAATTGCGGGGTTTATCGTTCCGCTACTGAGAAGTGTGTTGTTTGGAGCCCCACCAATGATGCCAATCGCGGTTGCAATGTCGGTGGAGTTAGCTACATATGGCCTTGTTACTGGATTGTTATACCACAAATTAAGTGATAAAAGATGGGGAATCTATATATCCTTAACCATTGCTATGATTGCCGGAAGAGTTGTATGGGGAATTACTTCCTTTGGATTATTCCGTGCACTTGGTAACACATTTACATGGAAGATTTTCTTGGTACAAGCATTTGTAAATGCAATTCCAGGGATTATAATCCAGTTAATATTCATTCCACTTATTGTATATCAACTACGAAGAGTGCAGCAGTCGGAGGGAATGAGCAATGGAAGAGCATAGACTAATGATGAAAGAGGCTTGCGTCAAGAGATTTGCTGCTGCAAGGGAAGCAATTAATAGGGTCTTAGAAGCTTCGGATAGAGAAACAATACTCATAGCTATTGATGGAAAATGTGCGAGCGGTAAGACAACATTAGGATATTATCTAAAAGATATCTATGATTGCAATCTCTTCCATCTAGATGACTTCTTTTTACAAGGATATCAAAGGACAGAAGAAAGACTTGCACAAATTGGAGGAAATGTAGATTATGAAAGATTCCAAACAGAGGTTATGGGACCCGTACTTAGTGGAACGGATGTAATCTATCGACCTTATAGTTGTATGGAAGGTAAAATCAAAGAGGAAATTCTTATTAAGAAACATCGGTTAAATATAATGGAAGGATCATATAGCCTGCATCCATATTTTAATGACCCATATGATGTGAAGATTTTTATGAATATCAGCGAGAAAGATCAGGTTGATAACATAAGAAAGAGAAACGGTGAAGAGAAATTGCAACGATTTATTACTGAATGGATTCCGAAAGAAAATAGATATTTTGAAACATTTCATATAGCAGATGGTTGTATTTGCATAGAATGGTAAAACAATTAAAAAGGAATTAAGGAGTCGGCCATGCACAGAGGTTATATATAAAGAATATAGTATTACATGTAAAATATGCAAGGAGATTCTTATGAAAAGGAGACTAACAGCAATTGTACTGGTACTCCTTATGGTAATGACCTCATTGGTTGGCTGTAAGAAAGACAGTAAACTTACAAAGATAACATTAAACGAAGTTGCACATTCTATCTTCTATGCGCCTCAGTATGTAGCTCTTGAACTTGGATACTTCAAAGACGAGGGATTAAATGTAGAATTAGTAACAGGATTTGGTGCTGATAAAACTATGACAGCAGTATTATCTGGGGAAGCAGAAATAGGCTTCATGGGTTCCGAATCTTCAATATACGTGTATAATGAGGGTGCAGATGATTATGTTGTTAATTTTGCGGGGTTAACGCAACGTGCAGGTAATTTCTTAGTTGCTAGAGAAGCAAACGATAACTTCAAATGGACGGATTTAGTTGGAAAGACAGTTATCGGAGGACGTGCAGGTGGTATGCCTCAGATGGTTCTTGAGTATATTCTGAAGAAAAATGGTCTTGATCCTACGAAGGATTTAACAATTATTCAGAATATTGACTTTGGATTAACAGCAGAAGCATTCTCAACTGGAACGGGTGATTATACCGTAGAATTCGAACCAGCTGCAACTGCACTTGAGATGGAAGGAAAAGGCCATGTAGTGGATTCCCTTGGTGTAGAGAGTGGTAAAGTACCTTATACCGCTTATTCAGCTAAGAAGAGCTATATCGAGAAGAATCCTGAAATCATTCAAAAATTCACAAATGCTATTCAAAAAGGTCTTGATTATGTTAACACACACACACCAGAAGAAATTGCAAAAGTTATCAAACCTCAATTTAAAGAGACAGAAGATGAAAAAATAGTATCAATAATTAAGAGATATTATGATCAAGGAACTTGGAAAGACAATACCGTGTTTGAGGAAGCAAGTTTTGATTTATTACAAGACATTCTTCTTGAAGCTGGCGTAATTGATGGTAAAGTTCCATATGCAGACCTAGTAACTACTGATTATTCTAACAAAGCAATTGAGCGATAATAAAATGATAGAGTTTCAAAACAAGGATATCGCACTAAGTAAGTAGCAAGCTTAGTGTGGTATCTGTATTTTTTGCCTATATGGGTATACAACCTTTAGGTAAGAATAAAAAATAACTCCAATCACTTAGTTAGTGATTGGAGTTATTTATATATATTGCTATTAAACTACTTAATATTACGGTAACGATTCAGTTACCAATTATTTTTCTTCTAATTCTTCTTCGAAGTTTTCTGAATCTTCTTGCACTGCTTCTTCAGAGTCTTCTTCAATTTCAAAAGAATCATCTTCAAAATCATCTTCATAATCGTCATCGAAGTCTTCATCAAAGTCTTCTAGATAATCAGGTGTACAACGTTTGTAAATAGCATAAACGACAGCAGCGATAGCAGCTACAGCAGCAATAATGGCTACTACACATAATGCTTTATTTTTTTTCTTTTCTTGAATTTGCTTTCTAGAGATAAGGTCATTTAGTTTTACAGCACTTAGTAATTCTTCGATTTTGTTATTCATACGTACACATCCTTTCTTTTCGTACTAATCAAACGGTTTGTCTGACTAGTTGATATCCATATTATTATACCACGAAAGTTTATATTTTACTATAGTATTGAATTATTTAATAAATTAACGTAAAAATATATAATATATAATCAGACAAAACTAAAACCCAAAACTATACTTTCTATAATTTCTGTAATTTTGCAAAAGAAGCCTTCATCTTTTTGGTACCTAACGTATCAAAATCCACACTTACTACATAATCATCACCTTGTTTTATCATCTCTGATACGATACCAACACCGAACTTGATATGTTTAACGGTATCACCTACACCGTAATCAATAACAGCAGGTGATGGTTTGACTTTATCGAAAGTAGTAGCACCAAGTTTACTTGAGCCGCCAAAGCCTTTTGTGATAAATGGATTATTCGCAAAGACATTTTTCCCGTCCGATTGCGTATTCTCTTGAGGTGTCCAGGTGCCGCCTTTTTGTGTTGAACCGTTTCCATAATAAGGAGTCTTAGCGGGTGAACCACCAAATTGGGAAGATGAATTACCTCCAGCACTATAACGCTTACCCGAAGAGGAGGACTGGCTTAATAAATAGCGTGGTATCTCGCCTATGAAACGGGAAGGACGATTGAATTGTGTTTCACCTCTTACCATACGTTGTCTAGCCGCACTAAGATACAATCTCTTCATTGCACGGGTGATACCAACATAACAAAGACGACGTTCTTCTTCAATGTCTGTAGGATCATCAGAATTGATACACATATAACTTGGGAAGATTCCTTCTTCCATTCCACATAAGTATACATAAGGGAATTCAAGACCTTTTGCTGAATGAAGTGTCATTAAAACAACAACATTATTAGAGTCTTCTAAATTATCAATGTCCGCTACTAATGCAACTTCTTCTAAGAAACCACTCAAGCTAGGTTCTTCTTCCGTTGTCTTTTCATAAGAAACCACTTTATTAATTAACTCGTTAATATTTTCAATTCTTCCTTGTGCTTCTTCGGTATCTTCCGCTTCAAGTTCGCTTAGATAACCAGTTGCTTCTAAAACCTCACTAATTAAATCCTCTAGGGAATACGCTGGATTTGCCATCTTTGACTTTAGGACTTCAATTAAACTAACAAATGGGGAGATCTTTGAAGTACCACGTCCTAAGCCTGGAATAGACTCAGCATGTTTTAATGCTTCGTAGAAACTCATTCCATTCCATATTGCATAATCAGTTACACGGTCAATGGTGGTTAAGCCAATTCCACGACGTGGTATATTAATGATACGTTTTACAGCGATATCATCAAGGCCATTATCTATTGTTTTAAGGTATGCTAAGATATCTTTGATTTCTTTTCTTTGATAAAAGTTAGTACCACCAACAATTTTATAAGGAATATTACGTAGAATTAATTTCTCTTCGAATATACGGGATTGAGCATTGGTACGATAGAGAATGGCAAATTCGTTATAGTCGTGGCCATCGTTTAATATTAAGTTATACATATCTGAAACAATTTCATTGGCTTCTTCATATTCTGTATCAAATTGTGTAAAGGATAAGGGTTCGCCCTCACCATTATCTGTCCATAGACGCTTGTCCTTACGCCCAAGATTATTATGAATTACTTCGTTTGCTGCATCTAGAATAGTGCTTGTGGAACGATAATTTTGTTCAAGTTTGATTACCTTAGTTGCAGGAAATTGCTTTTCAAAGTTAAGTATATTGTAGATATTGGCACCACGGAATTTGTAGATGGACTGGTCATCATCACCTACAACACATAGATTATGTTCGATCTCGCCATCTTCGTTACGTCTAGAAGCAAGAGTACTAATAAGTTTAAATTGAACTGTGTTGGTATCTTGATATTCGTCAACCATGATATATTTGAATCGTTTTTGATAATATTCAAGAACTTCTTTGTGGTTTTCGAATAGTTCCACTGTTTTGAAGATCAAATCGTCAAAGTCGAGAGCATTGTTTTGTTTCAAACGTTTTTGATATTCTTTATAAACGCTAGCATATTTACTTTTGGTTAAATCGCCTTGTGCTTCACGTTCATATCTCTCAGGTGTAATTAACTCATCTTTCGCTGAAGAGATAGCGCTTAATAACGAGCGTTCTTTGTAGGTTTTTGTATCGATGTTAAGATATTTACAAACATCACGGATTAAGGTCTTTTGGTCATCTGTATCATATATAGTGAAGTTCTTGTCATAACCAAGACAATCGATATATCGACGAAGGATACGTACACAGGTTGAATGGAACGTACTAACCCAGATATTCTCAGACCCATATCCAACTATGTTATCAACCCTTTCACGCATCTCTTTAGCAGCTTTGTTTGTGAAGGTAATGGCTAATATGTTCCATGGATTAACATCAAGTTCATCAATTAGGTATGCAATTCGATGGGTAAGAACTCTTGTCTTTCCTGAACCAGCACCTGCTAATATAAGCAAGGGTCCTTTATTGTGTTTAACAGCTTCTAACTGCTGAGGATTAAGTGTATCATAAATACTCATAATGAATACCGCCTATCTTTATAAAATGGTAAAATCGGTAACTGATAAGTTACAAACATATGTTTATATTATAGCATTATCTATATTAGGTTACAACTTAAATTCAAACTTAATTTGATATAGATATTGTTATTTAGTACTTGTTATCTAGTATCAAATACTATATAATATATACAACGAGGTGATAAAATTGGATATATCTAGAGATGAATATATGAATAAACTATTAAATGATATCAAAAAAATTGATTACATTAAGGCAGAGGACATACCGAATATAGAGTTATATATGGATCAGGTTACTACGTATATGGACAAGCATCTTAAGTCAAACATACGAGATAAAGATGATAAGATGTTGACCAAAACGATGATTAACAACTATACTAAGAATAATCTATTACCCCCACCGAACAAGAAGAAGTATACGAAAGAACATATGATATTATTAATATTTATATATTATTATAAGAATATTCTCTCAATTACGGATATCCAGAATATATTGAATCCTTTGACAGAGATGTATTATCAATCTGATGAGGGAATTGATTTAGAGGACATCTACAGTGAGGTGTTCAGCCTTGAAAAAGAACATATTGATTTACTTGTGAAAGATGTGATGAAGAAGTATACAAGGTCGAAATCTACTTTTGAAAAAGCACCAGAAGAAGAGAAGGATTTTCTATCGACATTCTCCATGATTTGTATGCTAAGTTTTGATGTGTATGTAAAGAAGGCCATTATTGAGAGATTAATTGATTCGATAAATGTTAATCAGGATGAAGATAAGCCTAAGAAGAAAAAAGAAAAAGAAGCTGAAAAAGCTTCTCCTAAAAAAGAATAGGTTATAAAGAATAGATTATATAGAATGACATATAGAAAAACATATAGAAAAAGAACGTTAGGAGGTTGTCCCACCTAACGTTCTTTTTCTATATGTCATTCTATTGTTCAGAATCTGTAGATTCATCTTCGAATAATTCTCCTAAACGGGAGAAGACCATATCGTAACCATCGTTTCCGTAGTTGAGGGAACGATTCACTCTGCTGATGGTAGCGGTTGAAGCACCAGTTTTCTCTGCAATTTCAAGATATGTTTTATGTTGACGAAGCATCTTCGCAACTTCAAATCTTTGAGAGAGAGATAATAGTTCATTCACTGTGCATACGTCTTCAAAGAATGTATAACATTCTTCGTTATCTTTAAGACTTAGAATTGCTTCAAACAAATAATCTACAGCAGTGGTTCTAATCTTCTTACTCATTCCTTACGCTCCTTTTTTGAAATATATAATATTTTACCACGATAAAGTTATAAAGTAAAGAGGGAAACGTAAGGATGTTATAGAAACTATTCCTGTAAGTTATATCGAAATGTCACACACTTTGGAAATACTCTGATATTTATTAAAAATACAGATGTATTTACTGAAAATAGCGCATAACTTATTTGTTTGATAGGAAATGTTTGAATTTATCAACGGAAGTATTTATTATAAGTTCTTCTGGAAAATTCGTCTCAGCGAGTAATGGATCAATGAATATGGTATTACCAATATCGGATGAGATATGAGCATCACTGTTTAAGCAAACAGGTACATCATATTGCTTACAGAGATTTAGAATTGTAATATCGTTCTCCCTTGCATTTTGACGGAATCCTTTTGGATTCAAGGAACTGTTATTGATTTCAATAAGGACATGGTTTTTCTTTGCTGCAAGTACTAATTGTTCATAATCAATAGGAAAACGGGAATCATCTGGATGCCCAATTACATTGATATGTGGATTTTCCATAGCTTTGATCAATGCATTGGTATTCTGCGCCATTGTTCCGGGTGCAAGGCAAGGAGTATGAAGACTTGCAATGGCATAATCGAGACCTTTAAGAGTCTCTTCATCTAAGTCTAGTTCCCCGTTATAACCAATAACATTTACTTCTGAACCAAGCATAAGTTCTAAATCCCCGTATTGTCTTTCGACTACCTTTAGATTATGGAAGTAGAATAAGTGACAAGTTCCAGGCATCGCAATGGCATGATCGGATACTCCTAATAATTTAAGTCCTTTTTCCTTTGCTGTATGGATCATCTCTTGCAAAGTATTATAGGCATGTCCACTTGCTATTGTATGTGTATGAATATCTAATTCGTATTTCATAGTATCATCCTTTCTGTGTGTAAGTTAGTGGCGTCAATGATAGAAATTCACGTTTTACTATCTATTATCATAAATGAAAAGCTATTTCAGATAGATGCATTTTGTCTATATTAACTGTGATTCATTATATACCAATAGAAAAATGGAAACAAGGGGTTAGTATGTAAGGTTTCTATTATGACTTGGTAAAAATATAATGAAATAATAAGGAAGATAATATATAATATAAGAGAAAGAAGTATAATATTGTCTTTTATTCTGATTATCAGTTTAGGAGGAGTACATATGAAACAAAAGAGTCGGTTGTTTTTTTTGTTACTTATTATCACTTGCATTATACCTATTCATTCGCTAGGAAAAGAGCGCAAAACAATAAAAATTGGTTATATTGATTACGCTAGATTTATAGAAGAAGAAGCTACTGATGAATATTCAGGTTATGGTGTTGCGTATCTTGAAGAGATATCAAAGTATACGAATTGGAATTATGAATATGTATATGATACTTGGGAAAATTGCTTACAAAAACTTGAGGATGGGGAAATAGATTTCTTATGCAACGCTCAGTATTCAAAAGAACGAGATGAGAAGTTTGACTTTTCAAAGTATTCCTGCGGTAAGGAGTATGGTGTTTTATTAGTGAAATCGGATAACAAGACATTTTATTATAATGATATACAAGCGTTTAATAATTGTGATATCGGTTTCCTAAAAGGCAGCTTTCAGAATAATGAATTTGCAGATTATGCAAAAAAGATGGGCTTTCAATATAATAGTAAGGAATATGATACAGATGAGTTGATGCAGAATGCGTTGCAGGCTGGTGAAATCGATGCAATGGTTGCAGGGAGCCTTTCATGGAAAGATACATTTCGAATGGTTGCAAAATTCAGTGTAGATCCGTTTTATTTTATGACAAAAGAAGGAAACGAGGAGTTACTTGAACCATTAGATGATGCAATGAAGCAGATACAATGTAATAATCCTTACTTTGAGATGCAGTTATATGAAGAATACTATGGAACGAGTGTTACATCAACACAGCCATTATTCACGAAAAGTGAAATGTCCTATATAAATGATACGAAAAATTTGAGGGTTGCATATCTAAAAGATTGGTACCCATATTCTTATTATAATGAAAAAGGAGAGGCAGCAGGTGCATTGATTCAATTATGTAAACGAATAGAGAAGCTGTCAGGTTTACAATTTACATATTATCCTTATGATTCTTTAGAAGAAATGAATAGGGATATGGATAGTGGGAAAATTGATCTAATATCGGTAATCCCCAATATAAAACAACAATTATCGAACAGGAATATAAACATTACATCGCCCTATTTTACAAATCAGGTAATGTTATTGAGTGTGAAAGAATACATTCATCAAACAAAGGACTTGAATCTTGTAGCAGTTAAGTCTATGAAACATCTTAGTAATTATTTTTATAAACAATTTCAAGTACGCCATATCCTATGGGCAGATACACTAGAAGATTGTATAGAGGCAATAGAAAAAAAGACAGCAGATTTTGCAGTAATTGATTATTATAATGTTAACAAAGCTTTACGTAACAGTGGAGACGAAGAAATCTTAGTTAATCAAATGGCTAATGCTAAGATTGAAATTACTATGGGAGTACCAAGCGATGCAGATAGTCGACTTATAGGGATCATTAATAATTGCATTCAGTATTTGTCTCCGATGGATTCGTGTGAAACTATTAATATGGAACTTAGCAATCAACATTCCGTATTTAGCCTATCCGCCTTCTTACGTGAGTACAGTAAGATGATTTTAGTTGTTGCACTACTGTCATTATTCGTAATTGTTGTACTGATTATCATACTACAAAGGTTGTACAGACGAATAGTCGCGTTTGATAAATTAACAGGCTGCTACAATAAACTACATTTTGAAAAACTTGTTCCAAAAATCTTAGCAGAGCAGGAGAATAAACAATACTACATCATGGTATTCGATATCTATCGGTTCAAGTATTTTATCCAGTATTATGGTAGAAAAGTAGGAGATGACTTATTGCAAACTATTATAAGTAAAGTACGAACTTTATTAATAAAGGATGAGATTATTTCCAGGATATCCGATGATGAGTTTGCAATATTAATTGAGAACACAAACTATATTAAGTTAATCCAAGAGATATATTATTTCTTAGATGAAGCAAGGCTAGAATATAAGCTAGATATTCCAATTACTATGAATTTCGGATTATATCAAATTGAGAATCGTAAGGAAGCTGTTGCTAACATGATTGATAAGGCCATCTTGGCACGAAAAGTGGATAAAGATAAAAGACATTCCTTATACGTAATCTATACGGACGAGATGGAGGAAAAGCTAATACTTGAAACACGGATAGAAGAAGAGATGAAGAAAGCCCTAAATGATAAGGAATTTAAAGTATTCTATCAGCCTAAAGTAGATCTTAAAACGAAAAAGCTAGTTGGCGCAGAGGCATTGATTCGTTGGATAAAGCCAGATGGAACTATGATATTTCCAGATCAGTTCATACCTGTTTTTGAGCGAAACGGATTCATTGAGGAGTTGGATTACTATGTGCTTAATGAAGTCTCAGAGTATATAGTGAATAGAGTTAAGAATGATTTACCTACATTCCCAATTTCGGTAAATCAATCTAGATATCTCTTCTCAAATCCTCAATATGTAGATAATATATTTGCAATAATGAAGAATACGGGAGTAGATGGGCAACTAATTGAATTAGAAGTAACAGAAACTTTCTATATTGAGAATCATACTCGTTTGGTTCGAGTTGTAAATCAACTAAAAGAATGCAACATTAAGATTGCAATTGATGACTTTGGTAGCGGATATTCTTCATTAAATCTACTTACTGAGATGCCAGCGGATATACTTAAGATCGACAGAGAATTCTTAACAGATTCTGAAAAATCACAAGCGAAAAGAGATGTTATAGAAAACGTGGTTGAGCTAGCACATAAGCTTAATATGAAAGTAGTTTGTGAAGGTGTGGAGACAATAGAGCAAGAGAAATTCTTAGAGAATATATCTTGTGACATAGCACAAGGATATTATTATTCTAAACCAATATCAATCAAGGAATTTGCTGTGTATGTTGAGAATCATATATAAAGATCACGGAGGAAACAGATGAAGCGCTGTATTATTATACCAGATTCATACAAAGGAACGTTATCATCCATTCAAATATGCAACGTAATGGAAGTAGTAGTGAAGAAACATTTTCCCTCATGTGAAACGATTAAAGTACCAATAGCTGATGGTGGAGAAGGTACCGTTGACTGCTTTTTACATGCAACTGATGCTAAGAAGATTACGCTTAGAACGACTGGACCATACGGAGAAACAATTGAAACCTATTATGCTAGATTAGGAGATACTGCGGTAATTGAGATGGAGAGTGCAGCAGGTCTTATGTTAGCAATGAACAGCGAATACGGATTAAATCCAAGAAAAACTACCACATATGGCGTAGGTCAAATGATGAAACATGCAATTGAACAAGGTTGTAAGGAGATTATTCTTGGATTAGGTGGTAGTTGTACCAATGATTGTGGGGTTGGAGCAGCTAGGGCATTAGGTACCTGTTTCTTTGATACGATGGGAAAAGAATTCATACCTACCGCTGATAGCTTAACAAAGATAGCTGATATCGACAATAGTATAACACAGGAACTGTTACAGGGGATAAAAGTAACGGCAATGTGTGATATTGATAATCCGCTGTATGGGCCAGAAGGAGCAGCATATGTATTCGCACCACAAAAAGGTGCAGATGCATCTACAGTTGAACTACTGGATTACAATCTACAATCCTTAGCAGATGTAATCGCAGAAGTTTTAGGAAAAAGAGTTAGTAAAATGCCAGGTGCAGGTGCAGCAGGAGGCTTCGGGGCTGGTGTGGTTTCTTTCTTTCAAGGAAAACTTCGTTCTGATATCGACACGTTATTAGATCTCATTAAATTCGATGAATTGTTAATAGGAACGGACATGGTATTCACAGGGGAGGGACGTATTGACAGCCAAAGCCTTCGTGGAAAGGCTGTAATTGGAATAGCGATGCGTGCGAAGGTAGAGAATGTTCCTGTGATCGCAGTGGTTGGTTCGATTGCAGAGGACATCGAAGCTGCCTATGATATGGGGGTTACGTCGATCTTTAGTATCAATCGTGCACCTATGAGCTTTGAAGAGGCTAAGGACTTGAGTGAACAAAATCTTGCTGATACGATGGATTCATTGATGAGGTTTTATAAAATAGGATTAGGAAGTTAAGAGGTCCATTCTACTTAAAAAAAGTACTATGGAATATTTATTCATCTAAAGTTGGTTGAGTTTCTTATGTGATTTAAGTTTTTAATGCAAAGCTCTTATCCGGATAATATAGTTCATAATAATAAAAAGTGAGTTCATTAGTAGATACAATGTAAGCGCCTTATTTTAGGGTATATTTTCAAATTAAATAACCTAGCCTATAATTA
>ERZ781271.66-NODE-66-length-28771-cov-166.558469_pt1 | contig 28771 bp, 27 predicted proteins | sample MGYA00375849_ERZ781271 | MGnify/ENA primary metagenome ERZ781271 (study PRJEB29790, sample SAMN06051245) | human gut metagenome | host: Homo sapiens | place: USA: Cincinnati, Ohio | collected 2013-06-10 | study: EMG produced TPA metagenomics assembly of the Gut... | reverse complement strand
CCAGCCACTAAGACGGTGGCTTGGCTAATTTTTTCTTGACCGGCTGCTCCGATGGAAGTCACCCGGCGTTGGCGGTCGTATCGGTCGATGGTTTCCGCCTCCTTTATTAAAAATATAGGACTTTCCCTAGTCGTAGTATAGCAATTTGGGTGCTAGTGTTGGTATTAGGGAAATGGCTTACTTTATTAAGCACTAGTGGGCCAAGTACATTTTTAGGAGGGATAACAGTGATTAAGTCACGTTTTTTTCACAAGGTTGAAAAGTTCAACGGTACCTTCACCCAGCTAGAAGAAAACTCACGGCGCTGGGAAAAGCTTTACCGGCAGCGCTGGGCCCACGACAAGGTTGTTCGGACGACCCACGGGGTTAACTGTACCGGTTCTTGTAGCTGGAACGTTTACGTCAAGCAAGGGGTCATTACCTGGGAACACCAGGCCACCGACTACCCATCGTGTGGGCCAAACATCCCGGGTTACGAGCCGCGGGGTTGTCCGCGGGGGGCCAGCTTCTCATGGTATGAGTACAGCCCGGTGCGGATCAAATACCCATACATTCGGGGCCGGCTGTGGAAGATGTGGCAAGACGCCAAGCAAAACCACGAAAGCCCGATTGACGCGTGGGCCTCAATTGTCGAAGATCCACAAAAGGCCAAGGAATACAAGTCGGCCCGGGGGCACGGGGGAATGGTCCGTGTTCACCGTGCCGAGGCCCTCGAATTGATTTCGGCTTCCTTGATCTACACGATTAAAAATTACGGACCCGACCGGATCGCCGGCTTTACCCCGATCCCGGCCATGTCAATGATCTCGTTTGGGGCTGGGGTGCGCTTCTTATCCCTGCTGGGGGGCGAAGTGATGTCCTTTTACGATTGGTATGCCGACCTACCGCCTGCTTCCCCGCAGGTTTGGGGGGAACAAACCGACGTGCCGGAATCAGCCGACTGGTACAACTCTTCTTACATCATTATGTGGGGTTCCAACATTCCGTTAACCCGGACCCCGGATGCCCACTTTATGACCGAAGTTCGCTACAAGGGGACCAAGATCGTCGCCGTCAGTCCGGATTACGCCGAAAACGTTAAGTTTGCCGACGACTGGTTGGCACCGGAACCGGGGAGCGACTCGGCCGTCGCTCAGGGGATGACCTACGTGATCCTAAACGAGTTCTACCAAAAGCGCCACGAGCAGGCCTTCATTAACTACTCCAAGCAGTACTCCGACCTGCCGTTTATGGTTGAATTAATTCCTTCGGCGGTCGGCAATGACCACCTAACTTCGGGACGCTACGTGCGAATCAACGATTTGACAAACGACGCCGTGACCAACGCCGATTGGAAGACGGTGGTTTACGACACCAAATCCAACCGCTACGTTGTGCCGAACGGGACCCTGGGACAGGATTACGATCAAGGCACCCAGTGGAACCTAGAATTAAAGGACGCCGCTGGCAACGCCATTGATCCGGCGTTGTCCGTTGAAGGCCAGGTAACGCCAACTAAGGAAGTTGTAATTGACTTCCCGTCCTTTTCTAACGAAGGTAATTCGGTCGTGGCACGTCACATCCCGGTCCAAGAGGTAACCTTTGCCGATGGTTCAACCCACTACCTGACCACGGTTTACGACCTGATGCTCGCCCAATACGGGGTTAAGCGTCGGGCGGGCGACGAACTGGCCGCCCAAGACGAAAACGACGCCAACTCCTTCTTCACGCCGGCCTGGCAAGAACAATATACCGGCGTCAAGCCGGAACTAGTTACCCAGATCGCCCGTGAATTTGCCCAAAATGCCCTCGATACCGGCGGAAAGTCAATGGTTATCATGGGTGGTGGGGTTAACCACTGGTTTAACGCCGACATGAACTACCGGGCGATCATCAACATGCTGATGTTGTGTGGTTGCATCGGGGTGCAAGGTGGCGGCTGGGCGCACTACGTCGGCCAAGAAAAGCTCCGGCCCCAAGAAGGGTGGGCCAACATCACCTTTGCCAACGACTGGCACAAGGGTGGTGCCCGCCAACAACAGGGGACGACTTGGTACTACTTTGCCACCGACCAATGGCGTTACGAGGAAATGGAAAACCGGCAACAGTACTCGCCGGTTTATCAGGGTGACCACCGTTATCTAAACAACGCCGATTACGTTCAAATGGCAATCCGCCTCGGTTGGCTGCCGTCTTACCCGCAATTTGACCGCAACTCCCTGTCCTTTGTCGATGATTACCAAACCAAAGACATTAAGGAAATTCAAAAGCGGGTGGTGGAAGAGCTCAAGGCCGGCACCCTGCACTTCGCCGCCGAGGACCCAGACGCCAAGCAAAACCAGCCGAAGAACTTCTTCTTGTGGCGTTCCAACCTGTTTGCCTCCTCTGGGAAGGGGGCCGAGTACTTCATGAAGCACCTCCTGGGTGCCGAAAATGGGCTCTTGGCCAAGGCCAACACCCGCTTGAAGCCCGAGTCAATGGTCTGGCACGACGAGGACACGACTGGGAAGCTTGACCTGGTTGTCGACATGGACTTCCGGATGGTTTCGACGGCTATGTACTCCGACGTGGTCTTACCGGCGGCAACCTGGTACGAAAAAGAGGACCTGTCGTCAACCGACATGCACCCTTACATTCACCCGTTCAACAAGGCGATCAGTCCGATGTGGGAATCACGCTCCGATTGGCAACAGTTTAAGCTCTTGGCTAAGACCTTTACCCAAATGGCCAAGAAGTACCTACCGGAAACTGGTTACGACTTAAAGACCCAGCCACTGGGCCACGGGACGCCGGGTGAAATCAGCCAGCCACTGGGCCAAATCAAGGACTGGAAGAAGGGCGAATGCGAGCCAATTCCGGGCAAGACAATGCCGTCAATGTCTTTAGTGGAACGTAACTACCACCACATCTACGACCAGTACGTTTCCCTGGGCCCAAGCATGGCCGCTAACTACGGCTATGACGTCACCCCAGAAATTGAAGAGCTTAAGGATGAGCTAGGGACCTACACCGATGGCTACAACGCTGGCTTACCAATGCTAGACGAAGACACCAAGGTCTGTGACGCCGTCTTGCGGATGTCGACGGCCTCCAACGGGCGCTTGGCTGACCTGGGGTGGAAAAAGCGGGAACAGGCCTCTGGTGAAAAGTTAACCGACATTGGCCGTGGCCGCGCCGAAGCCAAGATGACCTTTAAAAACATCACCGCCCAGCCGCGAGAGGCTTACCCAACCCCAATCGGGACCTCTGCTAAGCACAACGGTGACCGTTACTCGGCCTTCTCCTTGAACGTTGAACGCCTCCAACCGTGGGAAACCCTGACTGGGCGTCAACAATTCTACTTGGATCACGAAATCTTCCTCGACTTCGGGGAAGGGTTGGCGACCTTTAAGCCGTCCTTGCCACCACAAGTGATGGGACCTGGTGACGTTGAGGTCACCCCTGCCGACAAGGAAGTCACCCTTCGTTACATGACCCCGCACGGGAAGTGGAACATCCACACCATGTACTACGATAACCTGGAAATGCTGACCCTCTTCCGGGGTGGCCCAACCGTTTGGATGAGCCCGCAAGACGCCGAGGCAATTGACGTCAAGGACAACGACTGGATTGAACTTTATAACCGGAACGGGGTCGTTACCGCCCGGGCGGTGGTTTCCCACCGGATGCCTAAGGGTTCCTTATACATGTACCACGCCCAGGACAATGAAATCTACGAACCGCTGTCAACGATCACCGGGAACCGGGGGGGCTCGCACAACGCCCCAACCCAGATCCACGTTAAGCCTACCCACATGGTCGGCGGCTACGGTCAGTTGTCATACGGTTGGAACTACTACGGCCCAACCGGGAACCAGCGGGACCTGTACGCGAACGTAAGAAAGTTAAAGAAGGTGAACTGGAATGAAGATTAAAGCACAAATCGGGATGGTCTTAAACCTTGATAAGTGTATTGGTTGTCATACCTGTTCGGTAACCTGCAAAAACACCTGGACCAACCGGCCCGGGGCCGAATACATGTGGTTTAACAACGTCGAAACCAAGCCCGGGGTCGGGTACCCTAAGCGCTGGGAAGACGAAGAACAATACCACGGGGGCTGGACCTTAAATTCCAAGGGAAAATTGGAGTTAAAGGCCGGAAACAAGTTGAACAAGATCGCCCTGGGGAAGATCTTTTACAACAACGACATGCCCGAATTAGACAACTACTACGAGCCATGGACCTACGATTACAAGACCCTGTTTGGCCCGGAGAAAAAGCACCAACCAGTGGCCCGGCCAAAGTCGCAAATCACTGGTTTGGATATGGAATTAACCACCGGACCGAACTGGGATGATGACCTGGCTGGTTCAACGGAATACGTTAACCAGGACCCGAACATGCAAAAGATCGAATCGGACATCAAGAAGAACTTCGAGCAGGCCTTCATGGTTTACTTACCGCGGCTGTGTGAACACTGCTTAAACGCACCGTGTGTGGCTTCTTGTCCGTCCGGGGCGATGTACAAGCGTGACGAAGACGGGATCGTCTTGGTCGACCAGGAACGGTGCCGGGGCTGGCGTTTTTGCATGACCGGTTGCCCATACAAGAAGGTGTACTTTAACTGGAAGACCCACAAGGCCGAGAAGTGTACCTTCTGTTACCCACGGATTGAAGAGGGGTTGCCAACCGTTTGTGCCGAAACTTGTGTCGGTCGGATCCGCTACATCGGGGCGATGCTCTACGACGCCGACCGGGTGGAAGAAGCCGCTTCCACGCCGGACCAAACGAAGCTTTACGAAGCCCAATTGGACCTCTTCTTGGACCCCAACGACCCGGAAATTGTCGACCAAGCTTTAAAGGAAGGGATCTCTGAGGAAATGATCGAGGCGGCCCAAAAGTCACCGATCTACCGGATGGCGGTCGAAGAAAAGATTGCCTTCCCGCTGCACCCGGAATACCGGACGATGCCGATGGTTTGGTACATTCCGCCTCTGTCACCTGTGATGTCCTACTTTGAAGGACGGGATTCAATGAAGAACCCGGAAATGATCTTCCCGGGTATTGACCAGATGCGGGTGCCGGTTGAATACCTGGCCAACCTTTTGACCGGGGGTAACGTACCGGTCATCAAGCAGGCCCTTTACAAGCTGGCTATGATGCGGCTTTACATGCGGGCGAAGACGGCCGGTCAAGACTTCGATACCACTAAGCTGGCTAAGGTTGATTTGACCGAAAACTCGGCCACTTCACTGTACCGCCTACTGGCGATCGCTAAGTACGAAGACCGCTTTGTGATTCCGCAATCCAACAAGTCCCAGTTTGAAGACGCACAATCCGAACAGGGGACCCTGGGTTACGATGAATGTGAAGGCTGTGCCTTGGCACCACAACACTCCAGCATGTTTAAGAAGGCCGAAGCTGGTGAATCAACCAACCAAATTTACGCAGAAAGCTTCTACGGGGGGATTTGGCGTGATTAACTTTGCAAAAATTAACCAGCTCCAGGATGTCTTCGTGGCCCTGTCGCGCTTGATTGATTATCCCGACCAGGAGACCTTTAGTCCGGAAATGAGGGCGGCCCTGGTCGAAAACCCGGCGCTATCTAAGGAGCAACAAGTGACCTTTGGTGAGCTCTTCGATGAGTTAAACCAAGGAACCTTGCTGGACCAGGAGAGCCATTTTGCCAGCCTGTTTGAAATGAACCGGCGCTACACCCTTTACATGTCTTATTACAAGATGACCGACTCCCGCGAGCGGGGGACGATCCTTGCTAAACTCAAAATGATGTACGAAATGTTCGGCGTGGCGGAGACGACCAGTGAGCTGGCTGATTACTTGCCGATGCTCTTAGAGTTCTTTGCCTATGGCGACTTCATGGACGACAGCCGCCAAGACGACCTCAAGCTCGCCCTGGGAGTGATTGAAGACGGGACCTACTCCCTCTTGCAAAACGCCCTAGCCGACGCCGACGACCCGTACATGAAACTAATCAAAGCGGTGCGGGGCCTGATCCGGTCCTGCGTTGAAACGGAGGCGAACGCACATGCATAACGCTTGGGCCCACCTGCTGTGGGTATATTATCCCTACCTGATGTTGGCGTCCTTTTTCTTCGGGACCTTCATTCGGTTTAAGTACTTTCACGGGTCGATCACGGCCAAGTCGAGTGAAATTTTTGAAAAGAAGGAACTGATGATTGGGAGCATCCTCTTTCACATCGGGATCATCATGGCCTTCTTTGGTCACTGCTTGGGGATGCTCGTTCCCCAAGCCTGGACCGATTACTTCGGCATCACGGAACACATGTACCACATGTTTGGTTCTCTGATGATGGGGATTCCGGCCGGTAGCCTGGCTTGGATCGGGATGGCGATCTTAACCTGGCGGCGGATGACCGTGGCCCGGGTTTACAAGACCTCGAGCATCAACGACATTTTAGTTGACTGGGTCCTGTTGATCACGATCACGCTCGGGATGTCGTGCACGATTTACGGTGCCTTCATTGACTTTAACTACCGTCAATCGATCGGGCCGTGGGTGCGGAGCCTCTTCACCCTGAACCCGCAGTGGCAGTTAATGTTAAACGTTCCGTTGATTTACCGGATCCATGTCTTAGTTGGTTTCTTTGTCTTCGGTTACTTCCCGTACACCCGGCTGGTGCACGCCTTAACCTTGCCGTGGCAATACATCTTCCGCCGCTTTATTGTTTACCGCCGGCGGACCAAGTTGGTTTAAAAGCGCCCAACGGCGAAGCTTTCCTAGTCGAGTGAGTATTCAATAACCAATTCAATAGCTGAAGATCACACCGTTTCAGGCGTCGGTCTTCGGCTATTTTTAGTTGTTTCCCTAATGGATTGGCGGCAGGGGACTTGGTAAGCTAGTTTAAAAAGGGGGTACACCATGACTGAATTTAATTACCAGCTGAACCCAGTACAAGTCGATCCGAGTGGTCATTACGACTTTCAAAACGTCTTTGACTTTCCAGACTTCATTGAGATGCGGCCGGTCCTACGCGAAGCCGTTCGCCAGGTGGCCAAAGAAGGGGTGAAAGAGCCAACCCTACCGGTGCAAGTGGAACGGATGGCGACCGCCTTAGAGGAGCAACTGGAGCGTTGCACCCGGAAGTACGAGCGCCAAGCTGGTTACTATCCCAACCAAAAAAAGGAGAAAAACGAACTCTCCCGCCTCTTCACCCACGTCTTACAGGCGGTCTCGGCGCGCGATGAAATTGACCAAGACATTGAGGACCTGGTCTACGCCGTCAACCAAACCCGTTTATCAATTATTGGCCTGCCGCTCTTGGAAGGAGAGGGACCCCTTTATTCACCTGACCAAGACCAAGAACTCTTGCCGGGGACCTTTTATTACCTAGTAGCGCTTGAACTGGTACGCCCCTACCTAAAGGATCCTAAGGGGGGGATGGTCCCGGAAAACGTCACTAAAAAGGGGCGCGATTTGGTCTTACACCTGACGACCTATGCCTACCGCGATTGGGATTCCTACTTAACCCACCAATACGATGAGAAACACGCCATCGAAAACCAAAAGGGGCTCACCAACGTCGAGTACTACGACCGCCTGGAGGAGAACGAACGCCACTACGCCGATCGCGCTTACGCCGACGTCTTGGCCGACTTGTTTGGTGACCTCGAACAGATGCTGGTGCCGACTTATTGTGACCACCTGGCGATCATGGGGACCAACCTGGAGCAAGTCTTTCAAAAGGCACCCCTAGTGCGGCTGCAGTTTACCCAAAAGGTCCGCGAGCGTTTCTTGGTTGATGATCAAGGGGAAGAACACGTGATGGACCAACCCCTCCAGTCGATTCACCAAAAGTATGAATTTTACCGAACCAACTTCAGTTAGGAGAATCTGATGCGCTTAAAGGATACCATTACCCCGGAGATGAAACTTGGCCGGCCCGAGTTTGAAAACACGGTCTTTATGCTTAATAACCCGGTCAACGCCCTTAACCTTGATCACTTCGCCTTTCAGGGCAACCTCTTGCCCGAACCGATCGACGAGGTTGCCTACGCCATGCCGGCATACTTAGCCGACGATTACAACCTCTTCTTTGTCTTTGCCCCGAACATGAGGGGACGGTGGTCGATCACCTTTTCTCAGGTGCAGATTGAAAACGGCACCGACGTGGTGGCGATGAGCAACGTGGTGCCAATTGGGACCGGCTTAAACGCCGTTAACCAACTGAGCGCCTCGGCCGCGATTGAACTAATCGCCTACCTAAAGACCCTGGAGGTCAACCACCTCGGCTACTTTGACGAGGAGATTTGGAAGAAAATGTAATCAGGGGGAAACGCCCCCCATTGTTAGTTACCACGTCTTGAGCTAACGTTTGCCAATCAAAATAAGGGGCCCAGGGAAAGGAATGGCTTTCTCCGGGCCCCTTAGCATTGTTTCAAGTCAAAACAATATCAACTGAACGCTGAAGTGGGTTATAACTTGAGGACGATAACGGGAGGTTGATATTGGTGGTACTACTGTATTCAACGGCGCTGTTGATTTTAGCCGTGGTATGTTCAATTGTGATCCAACGGCAGTTTTTCGGTTGATCTTAAAGCCGACCACGACCGACACCGAACTAGAAGGGGAAGTGACCAAGGTCCGCCAGGCGATGGTTAACCAGGCGATTGCCCGTATCAAGCAGATTTACCTGCCCGAAGACCTTCGGCGCCGGGTGCTGTACGACTTGAACGCCCAAATTGCTAACACAACGACCCGCCAGTTCATCCAGGAGGTCCGCCAGGTCGTCGCCAAACCAGCACTCCCCATAGAACAGCGCCAGCTCCTCGAAGAAGCGTACCGGTTGGCTTTTCAAGAGGAGCGCGGCTACCTAGCGATGGTGACTCAACTAGAGGAGAAGTACCGCCCGGCGATGACCGGCCTTTACCGGGAGATTATCATGGCTAAAATGGTGATCTTCAGTAGCAATGATGATTAAAAAATAGGTGAGTGGGAAACGCCCCCGAGGCCCGTTAACAGTGATTCCCCCTGATTACGCAGACCAACGAAAAAAGGACACCACAATTCGTTTGCCGAATTGTTGGTGTCCTTTTTAGTTAGCTGTTAGCAACCGTGAAGCATTCGCGGTGGTGGGCCGGGTGGAGGATCTCTGCGACCATTGCCTTGGCCATCGTGCCGGCGGTGGTATAGGATTCCCCGGCGTCGTTTCTAAGCAGGTGGTCGTTGCCGACGAGCATCTGGTCGCTTGCCGGTCCCGGTTTGAAGGTGTAGGACGGCGAGATGCCAACCCAGTCAATCCCGGATACGGTCCGCAGGTAGTCGAGCTCCTTTTTTTGCCCCTCGGGGATGGCGATCCAAGCGTCGGCCCCGGGGGTCTTTTTGATGTCATCAACCACCAGGTGGTCGTCGGCGCCGTCTAACAACGAGCCAGCCCCCAAGATCACCAAGAGCCGCTGATCCCCGCCGAGACGGTGGACGAGGTGTTCAGCTAGCTTTTGGTGGTTGTCGGCTTCGGCGGGGCTAGTTGAAAAGGCGTTGACGACCACGTCGAAGTTGGCGAGTTCGTCCTTAGACAGGGTCAGGGCGTCTTGTTCTAAAACGGTCACGCCGGTACCAAACAGTTCCCGTGCCTTGTCGGCATGGCGGACCTGGGCGGTGACGGCCAGTCCGGCCTTAGTGGCGGCTTGGTAAATTTCTTGACTGGCCATCCCGGTCGCCCCAATTAGTAATACTTTGGTCATCAAGATCATCCTTTTGGTTTAGCTTTCTTTTAGTAAGTTTTAGTTCCATTATAGGCACCTACTGAAAGCACTTCAATTAATTTCCTGGTTAAACCGGCAGCGCCCCGACTAGCTGGTCCTCAGACTTGAACTTGGTTGACTTGATCGGTGTAGTTGACCTGTTCGGGGAAGGCCACCAGCACCGCTTGTTTGGCGCCGTTCGTCAGGTCAAAGGCCTGGTTAGCGGCGTACTGTTCTTGGTGATCGCCCAAAATGAGGGCAAAGGAATTTTGGGTAACCTTGGCCTTGATCCCCAACTCGATGGCCGCCTTGATCAGTTCTTGGGCCGGGGCGGGGTAAGTGGCGATCGTAGGCTGTAAGGGATACGCCATGGACTTGTACCAGTCGTGGTGGCTGTTGGCAATCTTGAGGCCGTAAGAAAGTAGGCCGCCGTCGGGATCGGCCTTGTCGATTAATTGGCCACCGATCGTCAGGCGCGGATCCTCCAGGCGCCGGCGGGCAAAGAGCAGGGCGGCCTGGTATTCCTTTGGCGCCCCGTACTTAGCCACGAAGGCGTCGAGGTCGTCTAACAGGGCCAGTCCGCGTTCTTTGGTCCAGTCGAATTCTTGGTGGGGGTGTTGGAGGGCGACGGCTTGGTTTTTCTCGTCGGCCTCCGTTAGATCAGCCTCCTGGTCGGCAACCAGCCAGTAGGCTAAGAAGACCTCCAAGAAGTTGAGGGTATCGTTTGAGATCCCCGCCCGGGAAAGCGGGTCGAGGTCAAAGGCCCGGAATTCGAGCCGCTCGGTTCCGTGGGCAATCAGGTCGTCCGAGTTAGCGCCGCGGCTCTTGAGGCGGACCGGACCGTAGAATTCGTGCAGGGAGTAGAACTTCCCTTCGGCGACGAAGCGCTTGAGTTGGTCGAGTTGGGCACCCAAAGAACTGTAGGTGATCGTTTCGCTGGAAAAGTTGGTGTAGCCAAAGTCACTACTGCGCAAACTGCGGACCGGGAAGGCGAGGTTATCCGGCATCCCCTTGAGTGGGTTAGCCAGCACCGGGCTGGCCCCAAACAGGTAGGTAAAGAGCCAGCGGTGGGCGACAAAGCCCTGGGCCAAGCGGAAGTATAAGTGGTTTTTAAAGGCCGCTAAATCGCTTTGCCCGCTGGCCGCAAAGAGGGCGGCGATGAGGTCGCGGTGGAGCGAAAAGTTGACGTGGACGCCGGCCATCAGTTCCCGGGCAATCCCGTACTTTGCGCCCAGGTAGTCGTGGTAGTCAGCCATCCACTGACGGGTATTGAAGGTGGTGGCAAAGGTTAGGTCATCGGCGGAGAGGGGCGCCATAATCGACAGGGGCCAGATCCGCTCGTCTGCTGCCAAGTGGTCATTGACAATTTGTTGCAGGTACTTGAGGTTTTGGACCGCCGCCGTGGCCCCTTGAACGGGGGGCGCCGCTAGTTCAAACATATTATCGCAAAAATCGGTCTTTAAATAGGGGTTGTGGCGCCGGGACGAAAAGGCGGCCGGGTAGGGGTGGCGGCTAAGCTTACCGTTAGTTAAAACCCGGTGTTGCTCGACTTCCAGGCCGAAAAAGCCGCCGAATAACTTACCTGCTAACTGCTGTTGTTGAATGATCGCTTCAATTGATTCCATCAAATCACCCTCTCTTGTGACGTTTGAAAACATTATACAAGTTAGGTCATGATTTCACCATCAACTTTTAAAAATGATTGACCCCGCCCGGCTGGGTCGGTACAATCGAAACGTTATGAAAGGCGGTGGTAGTGTGGTTACGTTTATCCTAGTCCTGGTCGTTTTGTTTATCATTGGCTCCTTGATCGGGATGCAAATTAACCGGCGTAAATAATAAGAAAGGCTAACGATCGGTGTAAAACCTGGTTTATCATGGTTCAACCGGTATAATAAAACCTAATAACTGGAAAGGAGGAAGGACAGATGATGCATCAAAGGTGGTTACCGTTAGCAACCTTACTGCTGATCCTCGGCGCCGTTTACTGGGGGCGCATTGCCGGGCAACGTTACCGGGCTACCCAGTGGATCACGGTTAGCTCCGGGTTTTGCTACTTAGCGGTTTTAATCTGGCTAACCTTTTACCCGACTGGGATGCCCTTTTTCCCGGGGCTCGATAAGCCGCTCTCTTACTTTGGTACGGTTTCGTACAACCTGCACCCCTTAGCCTACGTCGACGCGGAATTTTACGCCAACATCCTGATGACGGTCCCGCTGGGGGTCTACCTGTACCTAGCGAAACCGAACCTCTCCCCCATGGCCTTCCTCTTACTCTGTGCGCTACCGGGCTTAGCGATTGAATCCTGCCAACTAGTGGCCGATCTAGCGGTTAACTTAAACCGGGTCGTTGATATTGACGACGTGATCAGCAACACCCTCGGCGTCTTTGGTGGTTACTTGGTGCTTAAAGTGTCTGACCACACCCCACTGACCCACTTAGTCAGGCCCTTTGCCCTGTGAGCCAGGGGAGCCGACTGGGCGGGCTGACTCACAGTTAAAAAGAACCGCCGGGGCCGGGAGAAGCCGTTTTTCTCCCGGTCCCGTTTTTAGCTCCGTGTTAAAATCCCCTCCCGGTTTCTGTGGTAAGATGGTATAATTTGACCATGAAGTGCATTTTTTGTTCGCATTTTGGCAGTTAAACACCAGGAGGATTGATTAATCGTGGAACTTTCAGAACGGATCGCAAACATTCAACCATCGGCCACCCTGGCCTTTTCTAACCGGGCTAAGGAAATGGCCGCCCAGGGGATCGACGTCTTAAACCTGGCGGTCGGCCAACCCGACTTCAAGACCCCGTCCTACATTGGCCAAGCCGCCATCAAGGCGATTGAAGAACACGAGGCCGATTCCTACACGGCAGCCACCGGGATCTTACCGCTGCGCAAGGCGATCGCCAACCACATTAATGAACAGCACGGGACCGACTTTGGCGCCCGTGACGTGGTGGTTACTAACGGGGGCAAGTTCGCCCTGTATGCGGTGACCCAGGCCCTCTTAAACCCCGGCGACGAGGCGTTGATCCCGCTTCCGTACTGGGTTTCTTACGGCGAACAAATTAAATTAGCCGGCGCCAAGCCCGTCTTGGCCCACCCCAGCCAAGGGCTCAAGGTGACGGTGGAAGACCTCGAAGCCGTCTACACCCCGCAGACCAAGCTGCTGGTCTTAAACACCCCGAATAATCCGAGCGGGGAGGTCTTCACCAAAGACGAGCTAACCGCAATCGCCAACTGGGCGGTCGACCACGACCTGGTAATCTTAGCCGACGACATGTACGGCGACCTAGTGTACAACGGCACCGAGTTCACCTCCGTCCTTGATTTGGGTGAAGACGTGGTTAATCACACCGTCTTGGTCAATGGTTTTTCCAAGTCCTACGCCATGACCGGTTGGCGGGTAGGTTACGCGGTGGCGCCAAGCAACGTTGCCGCTGCCTTAGGTACCTACCTAGGCCAAGTGAGTGGGAACATGGCGGCCGTTAGCCAGTACGCCGCCCTGACGGCGCTGACCGACCCGCGGGGGAAAGAAGAAGTTGAAAGGATGCGCCAAGCATACGAAGAGCGGCTCAACACGATTACCTCACTGATCAACGACTTGCCTGGCGTGAGCGTTACTAAGGGGGCGGGGGCCTTTTACCTCTTCCCGGACGTTTCCGAGGCCGTTGAACTGACTGGCTTTCAGTCGACTGACGAATTTGTCAACGGGGTCTTAGAGGAGGCCCACGTCTCGATCGTACCGGGGAAGGCCTTTGGTTTAGACGGCCACGTCCGGCTTTCTTACGCCACCGACTTGGCGACCCTCCAGGAAGCGATCAAGCGGATTGGGGATCTTATCAAACGCCACCAAAAGTAAACTAAAGACAGCTTAATTAGGGCCGTGGGAACGAATCCCGCGGTTCTTTTTTTAGCATTAACAGACAAGCAGATATTTACTATAACTAAACCCCAATAAAAAACCGGCAACCAGCCTAAACCATTCACTTGCTAACGTCAATCAAAAAGCGACGGAGAAAAACAAGTCGTTTCTCTCCGCCGCTAATTATATTTTTGAATCCTAGACAGAAGCAGGGACCGAGAATTACAGGTTCTATCCCACTTTCTATCCTTACATTAGAAACTTTTCGTAGTTGATGGTGGCGCCAGCGTTGGCGTCGTTACCGCTAAAGGTAAAGGTTAGTCCGTCAGTGGCTTGGTAATCAACCGTGATTTCGCGGCCGATAAAGAACCACTCGTCTTCAAAGTTGATGTGGAAGTTAATACCGCTGACCTCGTCTTTAGCTACCACGCGGTCGGGGTGGTTATCGATGGCGTACAGTTGGTGCGGCCCATGAATAACCGGGTGGTGGTTATCCGGGTCCGGGTAAAAATTGACTCCGTTTCCGACAACCAGTTTAAGGGTTTCCTTGATCCAGTCGGCGGCAGCGGGAGTCACCGTTAACTTGATCATTTTATCATCTCCTTATAATGATGGGCGGTCAATGGTGGTCACCGGCAGCAGGGTGGTTGGGCTCGTTAAGGTCTTGGTTTGGAGCTGCTTTAACAGGGCGGTGGCAGCCATGTTGCCCATCAATTCCATGTCTTGGCGTAACAAGAAGATCCCGTCGTCGCTGACGTAGCGGGACCACTCCCAGTCATCAAAGGAGACCAGCCCCACGTCCTTAGGGAACTTAAGCCCCAGTTCCTTAAAGACGGCGAGCAGGTCAAACAAGACCGGCCCCATCAGGGAAATGATGACGGTGCGCCCGGTCAAACGGGCTAATTGATGGGAGAGGGTGGCGCGCAGCCAGGCTTTGTCGTGACCCTTAGTTTCAATGTTGGAGTAGTTAAAGCCAAAGGTGCGGCTAGCCTTTTGGAAACCGGCGATCCGGGGGATCTGCCCGGATGCCTCGGCAAAGTGGGCCGAGACGGTGATGATGTTTTGGTAGCCGCGCTCCACTAGGGTTGGGCACAGGTAATAACAGGCGTCCTGGTTGGCGGAGGTCACCCGGCCAACGGTGGCGGGCTGGTCCGGTACCTCCCGGTCAACTAAAACCAGGGGGATGTTGGCATCGGTCAAAGTTTGGAACTGACTAAAATGGATGGTGCTGGGCTGGGCGATGATCCCATCGACTTGTTGGGCGACAAAACGCTGCAGGGCCCGGGCTTCGGTCGCCGTTGAGTTGTCGGCGTTCATCAGGAGAATATCGTAGCCGGCCCCCTGTAAAACGTCGTAGATCCCCTTGGAAAGCAGCGAAGAGAAAGGGTTAGAGATTTCACCAACCAATACCCCCACCAGGTGGCTTTCGTTTTGACGGAGCTTTTGGGCCGAGGCGGACGGGGCGTAGTTGAGCCGCTTGATGGTCTTGGCCACCCGCTCCTTGGTTTCTTCCCCCATTTTTTCGAAGTGCCCGTTTAAGTAACGGGAAACGGTGGTGGTGGAAACCCCGGCTTCCCGGGCTACGTCGGTAATTGTTAATCGTCGCACCTTGTAACTCCCCCTTGTAAGACTAATAAACCTAGTTTACCACGATGCAACGCTCCATGGGCGAGTGATTGTCAAAAGCAAAAAGGACCCAAGCACAATGGCTTGAGTCCGGAAAGAAAAAGTGAATTAAGCTAAGAAGAGCGACATGCCGTAAACCGTTGCTAATCCGGCCAGGGATAAGACGGAGGTCAAGGTTGACCAGGAAAGGAAGGTTTCCTTTAAGGAAAGACCGAAGTATTCCTTGATCATCCAGAAGCCGGCGTCGTTAACGTGGTCGCAGAAGACGGACCCGGCACCAACGGCCAACACCATCAAAGCGGACATGGCGGAACCGTGACCGAATTGGTGGGCCATCGGGGCGATTAACCCGGCGGCCGTCATGGCGGAAACCGTTGAGGAACCCAGCGAAACCCGCAGAATGGCGGTGATCAGCCATGCGGCAAAGATTGGCGACAGGCTGGTGTGGGCGAAGAGGGTCGAAACGTAGTTGGAAACCCCACCGTCAACTAAGACCTGCTTGAAGGCCCCACCACCACCGATGATTAAGAGCATCATGGCGATTTGCTTAACCGAGGCCACCATGGATTCGGAAATTTCGTCCATCTTCTTGTTTCGCTTGATCCCCATCGTGTAAACGGCGAACAGCATTGACAAGAGCATGGCGGCGTCTGGCGCCCCGACGAATTGAATTACTTGGTTAACTACGTTGCCCTTTGGCAGGGTGAAAGAGCACAGGGTGGCGATGATGATCAGGATAACCGGCATCATGGAAGTCAAAACGGAAATCCCAAAGCCCGGTGTTTCTTCCAGCTTGAAGGTCTTGTAGTGGCCTAACACGGAAATGTCGATGTCCTTGCGGTAAACCTTCGGGTAAACCCGTTGGAGCACCCAGTTAAAGACCGGTCCGGCGATGATGATGGTTGGGATGGCAGCGATGATCCCGAGCAAGAGGACGTGGCCGATTTCAGAACCGAGGATTTCGGTGATTGCCGTCGGGGCCGGGTGAGGCGGCAAGAAGGCGTGGGTCACGTTCAAGGTAGCGGCCATTGGGACCCCCAGATACATCAGCGGCATATCCAATTCGCGGGCAATGATGAAGATGATCGGTAAGACAACGACCAGTCCCACTTCAAAGAACAGTGCCAACCCGATGATAAAGGAGGCCAAAATGACGGCTAATTGAATCCAGCGGCGCCCAAACTTATTGATCAAAGTCGTCGAGATCCGGTAACCACCACCGGAATCGGAAACGAGCTTACCGAGCATCGAACCAAACCCGAAGATGATGGCTAAGTGCCCCAATTGGCCCCCGATCCCGGTTTCGATCGTGGTCGGAATTTTAGCGACCGGGATTTGGAGGAGCAGGGCAATGACAAACGAGGTAACAACTAGGGAAACAAAGGTGTTAAGCTTCAGCTTGACGATCATGAAGACCAACAGGATAACACCAAGTAAAACAATTAATAATGGCATGGAATTAATCCTCCTAAATGATTAATCTTCCTGCAAGTTCGCAATGGTAGAGTAGGCTGGCGACAAAAGTCCTTCCACCTGGCGGAAAACGGGGAGGTACTTTTGGTAGGTGGCCACGCTTGTTAGGTCAGGGTGGTAGGATTTAACTTCCCCCACCAACTTAGTCACGGCGCTCAAGTCGTCAACCATCCCTAACGACACCATCGCCATCGTAATGGCCCCTAAGCACCCGGATTCAAAGGAGTTCGGGATGTTGACGGGGCAGTTTAAGACGTCGGCGAGCATTTGCCGCCAAACTTCCGAGTTGGCAAAGCCCCCGGTGGCGGTTACTGTGCGCGGTTCGCCAACCAGGTCGGCAACGGCGGTAAAGACGGTCGCAATATTCATGTTGATCCCTTCCATTACCGCCCGGAGCATGTCGGCCCGGGTGTGAAGTTGGGAAAGACCGAAGAAACTACCACGGGCGTTGGCGTCCCAAAGCGGTGCCCGTTCCCCACCTAAGAAGGGGTGGAACAAGAGCCCGTGAGCCCCGGCCGGAACCGAGGCGATGACGTCGTTGGCCAGTTCGTAGGCGTCGACTTGTTCGTTTTGGACGGCGGAGGCATCGACTAGGTGTTCCACCGCCCATTGGAAGACGTCACCCCCGTTGTTGAGGGGGCCACCGACAACCCAGAGGCCGTTATCAACGGCGTAACAGAAGAGGCGTTGCTTAGGATCAATGACTGGATGATCGGTGACCACCCGGACGGCCGCCGAAGTCCCAATCGTAATGGCGACGGTGTCCTTTTCAATTGCCCCGACCCCTAAGTTAGACAGCGCACCGTCAAAGGCCCCGTAGACAAAGGGGGTTTGGGCGGGAATGCTCATTGCGTTGGCTGCGTCAGGGAGCAGGCCAATTTCCTGGGTGGTTCCGCTAACGACTTCAGGGAGCTGCTCTGGTTGAACCCCGGTTAACGCAAGGGCGCGTTCGTCCCAGTCACCGGTGGTTACGTTCAACATCCCGGTGCAAGAAGCGATCGAGACGTCAAACCTGAAGACCCCAAACAGCTTGTAAAACAGGTAGGACTTAATGTCGGCAAAGTAGCTAGCCCTGGCCATCAAATCAGGGTAGGCCTGCTTAAGCCACAAGAGCTTGGTTAACGGCGACATCGGGTGAATGGGGGTCCCGGTGCTGGCGTAGAGCTGCTTACCAGCCGGCGTCCGCTTGAGCTGGTCAGCCACCGCACGGGCCCGGGTGTCGGCCCAGGTCAGCGCCCGGGTTAGGGGCTGGTGCTTGTCGTCCAGCAAAATCAAGCTCTGGTTGGCCGAAGAAAAAGAAACCGCTAAGAGTTTCCCTTGGTCAAGGTTAGCCGCCTGGGCCGCCTGCTTAATCACGCTTTGGACGGCTTCCACCAGTGTGTCGGGGTTTTGCTCCGCCATCCCACTGGCGTCCCGGTACAGCGAGTAGCCCTGCTTGAAGTCCTGAAGCACGTTTGCTTGTTGATCGTATAAGACGGCCTTGGTCGAGGTCGTACCAACGTCAACACCAATCAAATAATCCATATCTCTTATCCTCCTCGATGAGAGCAGCTGATGAAAGCGCTCTGGTTTATCGATACACCAATACTAACCACTCCTGAAAACGCTGTCAACACCCATTTGTCAATTTTAGGAAAAGGATTTCCCAAAACCCTTACCAGGCTTGCTTTCATTTGGGGACAAAAAAATCCCCGGTCACGGAATCTTCCGTCACTGGGGAGGGGTTAGGAAACGGTGGTGGTGGTCGGTGTCTTCGTCGATGGGGTGCCGCCCCACTTTTCGATCAAAGCGTCGAAGTCATCGTTGTGGAACTGGTTGGCCTTGACGACCAGCTTCATGTGATCGACCAGTCGGTTTACCTGGTGGGTGGACCCGGCCGCCTGAAAGATGTTTAAGGCGTCGTCGATCACCTTGATTCGGTTGGTATTGGTGATCGTGTAGGTTTCACCAGCGACGAACTTGTACATCGTCCGCTCAAACAAGAACTCTTCTTGGATGTCAAAGTCGCGCAGGTCCATCAAAGATTCGAGGGCTTCTAAGACCTTACCGTGCTCGAGGTAAAACATGGTGATTTTAACCAGGGTCCGGAAGGGTTCGCTCCCGTAAAGGCGCAGGTTATCGTAGCGGGAGATGACCCGGATCAGCCGCTTTTGGATCACGATCACGGTTTCAACGTCGAAGATGAAGATGAAATTGTAAAAGATCATGATCTCGTAGTGGGTCCAAGTTTCGCAATTAATCAGGTACTTGACCAGGTCCTCTCTGGCGGTTGGGTTAAGCGGGTCGCCTTGAACGTGGTTGAGGGCGAGCATCGCCATGTCTAAGAGGTTTTTCATCCGCAAGTTGTCGGGACTGCTCTGGGCAAAGGCGTTGATCTGGTTAACGAGGACGATCAGGGCCGGGGCGTCATCGGCCTTCAGAGCGGTGGTTAACTTGCGGTAGAGTTGGTCGTAGCGGCTGTTTTGGTAACCGTTATTGATGTAGAGGTATTCATCGAAGGTAACGTTGAGGTTTTCAAGGAGTGCGACGAAGTTATTGACCGACGTCTCGGTCTTCTTGTCGACGAAGCGGCTGTAACTGGACGGGGTCATTTGGTCTTGCAGAAGATTCTTCAAGCTGATCTTCTTGGCTTTACGGATATCCGAAATCGTTGGTCCATATTTCATCTTTTTCTGGCCTTATTATCACTTGATTAACCATACCGTAACCGTTTTCTTGGGAAATTGCAAATAAACAACTTTATAGTAATAAAGCTTAATAGGATTGCAAATTCCTGTGTTATTATGCTATTTGCCACTAATTAAAACCGGTGGTCGATTCGCTATCTATAAAAACCAGCGGGGTTGACCTAGAAAAGGCCCCGCTGGATCAGGTAATGCAAGATTTGGGGGCTGACGCTAAAACTGGGCTTTCGGCAAGCGAGGCGCAAGCCCGCTTGCAAAAGTACGGCGCCAACGCCCTGGAGGAAAAGGAAGAAAGTTTCACCCACAAGCTGGTCCATGCCTTCATGGGGCCAATTGAGTACATGATTGAAGCCGCCGCCATCATTTCGGCCATCATTGGCCACTGGGACGACTTCATTATCATCATGCTACTGTTGATTTTCAACGTAACCATTGACCTCTGGCAGTCGCAAAAGGCCTCCAGTGTGTTGGTGGCGTTGAAAAAGGGAATAGCCCCCCAAGCCAACGCCTTACGGGACGGTAAGTACCAAACGATCGACGCTGCCACCCTGGTGCCTGGCGACATCATCAAGATCCGGTTGAGGTTAACCCCTGGCTACACAAAAATCGGGTTGGAAGCTTGTTTCTTCCAGCCCGTTTTTGATTGATGAATGTTTATCGGCTAAGGTGTAACCAACCGCAGACCTAGTGCCTAAGTAGGGCGAGGAACGGTGCGGTTCATACAACCGTTCGCATAGTCTTACATCCGGTCCGTTGTATCCCACTTCTGATCTTAGTGACGCAGCTTAAATGAGTGGGTTAAGGTTGCAATGATTAAAGCGACAAAGGTGACGATTGCGATTACATTACTCATTGTAGACATCATGATGACCACTCCTTTTTATTTAAACCATTTCTTGTTTCCACGATTATGATAACAAAGATTATCGGGAGCGGCGATAAGATTGTGCTAAGTTTCTCGTGAGAAGCCGCTGAGCAAATCCACACCCAATTTCCATTAAGAAACGCCCATTTTAAAGGCTTGGTGAGCTTGCTTAATTGAAAAAGCAACGCCCTTCTTTTGTAAAATTGGAACGAACCAAAGCGGGGCGCCGGCCGGTCAACTAACTCAAGTTCACAACTAGACCAATTTGATTAACGGCCGAAACGGTTGCCAGCTGACGGGTACACTTGTAAACTGGAGTGGAAAGGGGGAACCCGACGTGAACGAACAAATGGACATCAGCCCGGCGGAATGGCGGGTCATGCGGGTCGCTTGGACCCTGGGCCAGGTAACCAGCGCCCAGGTGATCGACGCTTTAAAGCAGCGGGTCGACTGGAAGCCGGCCACGATCAAGACATTGCTGCGGCGGTTGGTTAAAAAAGGGGCGCTGAAAACCACCCAGGAGGGGCGGGTCTTTATTTACACGCCCCTGATTCCGGAGCAAAACACGATGGACCAGGCCGTCGACCAGCTCTTCGACGCTATGTGCCAGATGCGGGCGGGCAAGACGATTAGGCACTTAGTCGAACGGTCAACGATGTCGGTGACAGACCTGCAGGAGCTGCAAGCCATCCTAGCTGAAAAAATTAAAACGGCGCCGGATGCGGTCCCGTGCGATTGCGTACCCGGGATGATCGACGCCGAATGTTGTACAGTTCAAGAAAATGGCGGAGCCTGAGGGAAAACGATTCCCGTGGGCTCTTTTTATTTGCCGAGCCCCTTGGCCATTAAGCGGGCGGCGAGGGACTCCAGTTCCGCCTTGGTTAATTCCAGTAACCGCGCCGACGTGGTGGGGTCGCCGGCGGTAGTGAAGAGCAGGTGATTGACCAGGTCGGTGATCCGTTCTTCGGGTAAGTTGGTGTGACGGAGGTGTTGGACCACCATCGTCATCGCCAGGGTCGCCGTATCGTATGCGGACAGGCTCGCCGGGGCGGATTCGACGGCGCCCTGGTAGTAGCCACGCAGAAAATCGTCGTTCATTTAACAACCTTCTTTCAATCGGAAGCGCAAACAAGCTATAATAAAAAGAAAAGCGAAGGGAAAGGTCTGTCATGGAACACCGTTATTTTAGCATTGATATTGGAGGAACGGCGACCAAGTACGCCCACTTTGACCGCGGCGGTAAGATGCAAGAACACCGCAGCGTCGCCACCCCGACCAATAAGGAGGACTTTTTGAAGCTACTGGACCAGTTGGTGGGTAAGCTTGAGGACTCGGTGGTCGGCATCGGGGTCAGCGTACCCGGGATTGTTGACCCGATGGAAGGGACCGTGACCTTCACTGGGGCACTCAACTTCATGGGGACTTTTGACCTGGCCAGTTACATCCGCCTGGCAAGTGGTTGCCCGGTTTTCATTGGTAACGACGCCAACTGTGCGACCCTGGCGGAACTGTGGCAGGGGCGGCTGAAGGGGGTCGAAAACGGCGCCCTGATCACCCTGGGCACCTCAGTTGGTGGGGGACTGGTGCTGAACGGCCACTTGATGAGCGGCCGCCACTTTCAAACCGGCCAGGTGAGCGCAATGGTCACCAATTTTGATGAACCGACGCCCGCGACCACGGTTGGCGCCACGACTTCAGCCGTCAAGATGATCGAAGACGTGGCGGTCGCCTGCAAGATAAAGGAGGCCCACGACGGCTGGGCGGTCTTTGAAAAAATTGATGAGGGTGACGACCGGGCCTGGCCAATCTTTTCGGCCTTTTGCCGGCGGGTGGCCCTGCTGTTAATCAACCTTCAAGCCGTTCTTGATTTGGACCGGGTGCTGCTAGGGGGCGGCATTAGCAGTCAACCCAGTCTCCTGGCCGAAATTGACTACCAGTTTGAGGCGCTCCAACGCCAGGACCCGCGCCTGCTGGCCGACGTTACCAAGCCTGACTTGCTGGCCGCCCGCTTCGGCAACCAGGCCAATCTGCGTGGTGCCTTGGATGGCTTGTTGATGCACTTAAACCACGAGTTTACGCAGTATTAAAGCACAAGGAGTGGGGAATGATCTTCTCGACAGACCGTATGACTAAGCTAGGGGGAAGGTTGGTGCCTTGGCACCGTTCTTCGCCCGTACTTAGGCACTAGGTCTGTGGTCATTTTCCACGTTATCGGAAGTGCGATCCAGCCATAGGGCAGGCCGTGGGCTAAGGATAGAAACTAAAATGAGGCAATCGTTTTTACAGCTCAGATAACACAAAAACCGGCTAATTCGCAAAGAAACGCGGATTAGCCGGTTTTACTTATTGAGAGGGTGGTTGGTCACCACTTGCTGCTAGTACCCGTACAGCTTGTCGACTTCAACGAGGTCTTCATCGACCCCAGCGTTAACGAGGAGGTCATGGTTAGATTCGACGATCGCTGGTGAACCGGACAGGTAGTAACGAACCTCGTTGCCCTTTTGTTCTGCCAGTTCCGTCAGGTGGGCAACGGCGTCCTTACCGTGGTCTAAGAGGGTCAGGGTCAGATTTGGCATGTCGGCGGCCCACTTTTCAAAGTCCTCTTGGTAGAGGTGGAAGCCATCCGCGACGTAGACCACTTCTACCGGGCGGTCTGACTTAGTGTCGTGGAGTTCCTTGACCAGGGCGCGGATAGGGGTGATCCCCACCCCGCTGGCAAAGAGGACGAGGGGCTTGTCTTCGTCCTTTAAGGTAAACTTGCCCAGTGGGCCGAGGATTTGGATTTCTTCGCCCGGCACCAGGGTTTGCACGTTGGCCTTAAACGAAGAAGGTTCGCCGTGCTGGCGGGTCCGGGTACCTAAGAGGATGTGACCGTCCGCTGGTAGGCTCGCAAAGGATAGGGCGCGGACCTTCTTTTGGTCGGTCACTTCCTTGGTGGATAGGCCTAAGCGCATGTACTGGCCGGCCTCCCAGGTGAAACCAGCCGGGATTTCGAGTAGGATTTCGAGGTAGTCGTCCGTCAGGGGACGCACGCTGATCAATTTGCTTGCGTAACTAGGTAATTCTTTTGCCATGATAATTCCTCCTTTTTGATCATTATAGACCAATTTGAAAAGCGGACGCCACCATTTTGCCCTAGCGGTGGAACCGCCGCCAGGTGTTGGCAATCACTAAGCCGAGCAAGATGATGATCGCCAGCAGGTAACCACTGACCCCCAGTTTGTAGATCAGGGGGTGGGTGGTGCCGCCGACCACCAGGATCGACGAGGCGAGGATGATGGCGGCTAAGACGATCACGGTCAAGAGGCGGTTAAGCAGCGCTTCGAGCTTAGCCAGCACCCGGTCTTGCCCCTGGTAGTGCAGGTTTAGGCGTTGTTCGCCGTTAGTGAGTTGCTCCAAGAAGGTCGCCATCCGGATCGGGATACTGGTGGTGGCCCCGGCCGCCCGCAAGAGTTTGAGCGCCTGCCCCTCGGTAAAGTGCTTGGGGTTAAAGTGCTCCTTAAAGTACTGCTTGGCAAAGGGACGGGCAATGTCCATTAAAGAAATCGACGGGTCGAGCTTGGCGACCGTGCCCTCCAGGGTCCCAAAGGCCCGCAGCAGCATCGTCACTTCCGGCTTAACCTGGAGGTAGTTTCTGCGGCAGAGGCTGGTGACCTCAAAGATCATCTGGGAGAAGTTGTAATCCTTAAGGCCGGTGTTGAGGTAGGGGCGTAAGAAGCTGGCCAACTGGTGGTTAAAGGACTGCTCGTCGACCGGGCCGGTTTGGTTGCAAATCCGTAAAATCGCCTGGCTGATTTGGTAGCTATCCTTAGTGGTAATGGCCAAGATCACCTGGGCGATTCCCTGGGCTAGGCTAGCCGGCAGGGTCCCCATCATCCCGAAGTCCAGGTACACCAGCCGGTAAGGCGGTAGGGGCGTTTGATTGTTAATCGTCAGGGTCAAATCGCCAAACTGCTTTTGAAACTGGGTGGTGGTTTGGATGCTGCCCGCGGGCACCGGCAGGAAAAAGAGGTTGCCGGGGTGGGGGTCGGCGTGAAAGAAGCGGTCGTAAAAGACCTCTTGGATGAAGTTTTCGACGAGTGACCGGGCAACGCCCTTACGAACGTCGGTTAAGGAAAGGCCGTCGGGAAGGGCTAGGGTCGGCGGGTCGGCCAAGAGCCCCTTGATCGAGTCGCCCGGCATGTATTGGGTAACCAACACCCGGCTGGATGACTGTTCGACAAAGGCTTTGGGCGCCAAGAAAATTCCCCGGCCGTTATTGAGTTCGTAAAAGCGTTGGGTGGCCTGGGCTTCGATGGTGAAGTCAATCTCCGAGCGCAGGGACTGGCCCAGTTGTTCGACTACCTGGGGCAGGTCAACCACGCTGCCCTCGGGAACGTACTTAAGCAAGCGGACCGCCCGGGTGAAGAGGGCGAGGTCGACTTCGACCAGCTGGCGAACGGCGGGGTGTTGGACCTTGACCACCACTTCGGTCCCGTCGTGGAGGTGGGCCCGGTGGCACTGACCGATCGAAGCCGAGGCGAAGGGATGTTTTTCAAAGTCGGCAAACAGCTCTGCTAAAGTTTGGCCGGTCGATTCCTCGATGGTGGTCTTAACGGTGTCAAAATCGTCTTCTTGGACCTGATCTTGCAGGGTTTCTAGGGCGGAAATGTAAGACGGTGAAACCAGGTCGGGCCGCGTGGAGAGGAGTTGGCCGAGCTTGATGAAGGTGGGGCCCAACTCCTCCAGGGCGGCCACGATCACTTCCGGGTTGGTTTGGTGGTAGAAGTTGGCCAGGAAATGGTTCTTGCTGATGACGTTAACGATTTGGCGCAGGCGCTTGGTCGCCGAAACTTCCTGTTTTGCCATCATGGTGCCCCCTTTCAACTAGTTATTATCTATATTATAGAATGTTTTGGGGGAAATGAAAAACGGCTCCCCGTCCAGCGGGGGGCCGTTTGTTCAAATTTAGTGTAAACCGACGTACTGGCTTAGCTCACGGCTTGCCAGTTGGCTGGGTCGCACTTCTTAATAACGTGCTCCCAACCACAGGCCTAGTGGCTAAGTACGGGCAAAGAACGGTGCCAGGGCACCAACCTTCGCCCTAGCTTAGCCCTACGACCTGTCGAGGAGGTTGGTCGCACTTCTACTTCAAGTTCAACTCGTAAACGTTACGCAGGTCGTCCGGCGTCGGGCCCGTGTAGACCTTGCCGCGCTTAACGAAGCCGAAGTTTTGGACCAGGTTGTGGACCCGGTCGTTCTTGTCGTGGGTGGCGATCCGGAAGTTGCGGATCCCTTGTGCGTAAGCCACGGAAATCATCGTCGACATGATGTAGTTGGCGAAGTGACGGCCGCGGTAAGCCGAGTCAATGGCGATCCGGTGAATGGTCGCAAACGGGTGACCAGGCATCGCCCATTCCCCGTCAACGATGTAGTTATAGTGGGTGTCGCCCTGTGGCATCAGGGTAACGGTGCCGGCAATCCGGTCGCCTGCAATCATAAGGTAGCAGTTTCCAAACTCAATATCTTGTTGGAAGGTTAACCGGGTTGGGTAACCGTTTTGCCATTGTTCGCTACCATCAGCCTTCAAAAGGGCGCGGGCGTCTTCAACGATCTCCCAGATCCGGTCTAAATCCTCCAGCGTTGCCTTGCGCATGTAAGTGGCTTCGGTTGCCTTGGCAGTTTGTTTCATGGTTACAACCATTCGTAACACCTCATTTCTCAAAAATCAACGAGATCCATTATAGCGATCTTAAAAGCGCTTGAATAGACCCCAAATTATTTATTTTCATAGACGGCGATCTCGATCAAGTTTTGGTCGGGGTCGCGTAGGTAAACGGACGTCATCGGTCCTTCGGCGCCGTTTTTGGCGACGGGACCCGCCACTAGGTCAACAAAGTAGGACCGCAGGTGGTGGACAATGGCGTCCATGTCGTCACCGGCAACGAGACACAGGTCGGCGGCACCGGGAACAAGCTTAGTGGCGACCAGGTCACTGTCCCGGTCAACCTTCTCCAGGCGAATCAGCTGGTGGCCGCACCGTAAGGTCACCACGTCATCCGTGGATTGCTGGTCGAGCACCGGCATGTCAAACACCTCATGATAGAAACGGCGGGCGACGTTTAAGTCAGCCACCGGTAATACCACATGGTCAATTCTGCGCATCTTCATTGAACCAATTTCCTCTTTTCCAATTTTTCCATTCATAATTATACTTGTCCCCCTAAGCCATTGACAATCAACTTGTTCTTACTTATTATTAAAATTTTATTAGACCAATGGAGGCTAGAATAGATGAAAAACGGGAGCGCCGTGCTAATCGGCGGATTTAGCGGCGGCATTTTGCGGGCAGCACTAGGCCTGGTTGTGGTAACCCCCATCGCCACCTTGTTAGTAAACCTAGTCGGGGCCTTTTTGTTAAGCTTTTGGACGTACTGGGGCATTGAACGGGGCGCCTTTCCCAGCTGGGTCAATCTAGGCGTCGGGACCGGCTTGATCGGCGCCTTTACCACCTTTTCGACTATGAGTACGGTAACGGTGGGGCTATTATCAACTAATGTTGTCCTGGGCCTGGCCTACCTATTGGTGACGGCGGTGGCGGGCCTGGCAATGGCTGGCCTGGGCTTTTGGCTCGCTAAGAAAGTGGGGAAGGCACAATGATCATGATCGGTGTGGGCGCCGGGCTGGGCGCCTGGCTTCGTTGGCAGCTAACGCAACTATGGAAGAAGACAAGAATCGACTGGCCACTGGCTACACTGGTGATCAACCTAGTAGGTTCCTTTGCCCTCGGGCTTTTGAGCCAGTACTTACCGGCCGAAAGTGGCAAGTTTTGGACCACCGGCTTGTTGGGGGGCTTTACCACCTTTTCGACTTTTAACGTCGAATTGATTAGCCTCTTTGACGAAGGGAGAAAGGGCGCTGCGCTGTTATACATCACCAGTTCCTACCTGGGCGGCTTGCTCTTGACTTGGCTGGGAATGCAACTGTAAAAATCACAAGGTTGAAGACAACTTTGGGACTTGATCACTTTTCTTCACGAACCAGTCGGCCTCGTGAAAGGAGATAACTATTGACCGGGGAAGGGATTTCGATTTTCTTCACGAGCAACTTGTGAATTGACAAAGACCATTGATATAACAACAATTGAGACGAAAAACGGCTTATGTATTTGCTTTGGACAAAATTGCACAAGACGTCTTTTTTTGATAATTTTTGTGCTTTATAAGCGGACCTGATGAAATTGAAAGTTGAACTTTGGTGGGCGGATTTAAAAACTAACAAAAAATATATATTGTATACCTAGAGAAAATGAAAAGAGCGTTTTCATGGCTGTATTTATGTACTTGGATAAGTTTGCCTGGATTTCGCATTGTTGTTAATTCTATATTGACCACTTATACTCGGATCAACCGCTGAAACTTAAACGATTAACTTTTTAACATTGACAACAGAGATTTAAAAAAGGTTCGTTATCATACGTCCATATTGATTGGGAGGTCAATTTATGAACAAGCAAGGTAAGATTGCGACAATTGCCGGGATCGGTCTGGCCACGACGGTAGGGATTTCCACCGCTACGACAACGGCCCACGCCGCGACCACTTCAACTAATGATTCAGTCACCACGAGCACCAGCGCCACCAACGGTTAGTGCCCACGCTCAGTCAGCGGTCGACAGCGCCAAGGCATCCTTGAGCGCGGCGACCCAGGTTACTTCGGAAGCCAACCAAAGCCTGGCCCAAGCCACTAGTGCGGTGGCCAGCGCGAGTCAATCCGTTGCTAGTCAAACCGGGGTGGTAGCTTCCGCTTCCAGCCAGGTGATTAAAACCGGCAACGCCCTGACGAGTGCCCAGGCGGCGGCAAATGAAGCCACTTCTGCTAACGTAACGAGCGCCCAAACGGCGGTAGCCAGCCAAGCCAGTGCGGTTAACCAAGCCCAAACTAACCTAACCAAGGCTAACCAGGCGGTTGCTTCCACACAGCAAAGCCTCGCCACCGCAACGGCCGGCCACGAAGCCCAGCTCGCCGTCCTCAAACAAGCACAAGCGACCCTCAAGCAGGCCCAGGGCAGACTGGAATCCTTGCAAGCCGCCCTCAACACGCAAGAAATCGCCTTGATGATGGACAAGCGCAACGAAACCACTAAGACCTAGACGGTTAACGCCCTCCAAGCGCGGATTGCTGACCTGAAGGCGTTATTAGCTTCCTACCAAAACGCCGGCACTAACTTAGCGGCCGCCCAAGCCGCCCAACAGACCCGCCAAGCTCAGGAACGGGCCCTGCAAGAAGTGGAGAACCAGGTTCAGGGTGTTAGGCAAACCAGTAGCGCCGTTACGCTAAGCAAGGTATCAAACAAACAGGCCCCAGCTAAGACTACCGAACGACAACTGCCACAAACTGGCAACGATGAGGGGCTTTTGGTCTCCGCATTGGGGATGGTGCTGATGGTAATGGCCACGGCCTTCGGGATCCAAAAGCGGAAGGAAGATTAGGCTAAAGAAAAGGGCCTCCTTAGTAGGGCACCCATCTGTCAACTTAGCCGATCTATGCTATAATGGTACTGTACCCTGTCAAGTTGACACATTAAATAATAAAAACTAGTTGGCCT